>CETH01171523.1_pt1 | contig 13068 bp, 17 predicted proteins | sample 361461 | NCBI WGS metagenome assembly CETH01 (sample SAMEA2622695, study PRJEB7988) | marine metagenome | isolation source: saline water (ENVO:00002010), including
TTTGGATTTGTAAAAGAGAAGAAATTGCAGATTATTGGATTAAAAATCATAATACAAAAAATTAATTCATAGAGGCTTCTGAAACATAATAAGAAACAGCCTCTATTTCATCTTGTGAGAGTATACCTAAGTATGAAGGCATCACTCCAGCACCATTAGTAACCGAAATAATTACTCTACCAATATCTGGCCTTATCTCGTTCAAATTCGGACCAACATTTGCAACTGAGCCCGCATCTTTAAGCGAATGACAAGCTGTACAATTTCCTGCATTTAAAAAAATATCTTTACCAAGATTGAATTTTTCATCTGAATAACAATTGTTTATAAGTATTAAATTTACAATTAAAAATAGAACAAGTTTTATTTTCATATACTATTAAATTATTTAATTTATTCTTCGATTTATTTCAAAAATTATATTAAAACAATTGTTTATAATGAGAATATTTGATTGTTTTATGTATTTTGATGAGGAAATTGTCCTGGATACCAGGCTAAATTGCCTAGATCCATATGTAGATAGGTTCGTAATAATTGAATCTCGCTACACACACAGAGGTAATGAGAGAAAACTAAATTTTGACATAAATAAATTTAAAAAATTTAAACACAAAATCATTTACAAAGTCCACGAAATAATACCTAATAAAATTGAAAAAGTTAAAGAAAATGAAGATGAGGGTACAAAATCTTATAAGTATATTATGAATGCCCTTTATAGGGAAAATAGCCAAAGAAATTATATAATTGAAGGTATAAAAGAAGCTGAAGACGAAGATATAATTTTAGTTTCCGATGTAGATGAGATACCAAACTTATCAATCAATGATCTTAGAAAAATTAAAGAAAAAATAATATTATTTAAGCAAGATATGTTTTACTATAAATTTAATTTAAAATTACCTCAAAGTAATTGGGTTGGCACCAAAGCCTGTAAAAAAAAATATTTAAAAAGTCCTCAATGGTTAAGAAATATTAAAGATAGAAAATATTCTTTTTTTAGAATAGATGCACTTTTCTCAGATAATAAATATATTAACGTAAAAATAATTGAAAATGGAGGATGGCATTTCACAAATATAAAGAAACCAGAGGAGATAGAACATAAAATGAAATCATACCTACATCATAGAGAATTTGATTTGAAGCCGATTAATGTGGAGGAGATTGGGATTATCATGAAAAATAAGCAAGCAATTTATGATCTTAGGGTAGATAAAAAAGCCAGTAAAATTGGAAATGGTGGTAAACTTGAAAAGTGTAGTTTAGATATTTTACCAGAAACAATTAAATTAAATTTAAATAAATATAATGAATGGTTAGATTAGTATGAAAAAAGGATATTGGGTTAGTTTGTATTTTAAAGTTGAAAATCAAGAAAATTTAAAAAAGTATGCAGAAACAGTCACACCAATAATTAAAAGTTATGGTGGCGTTCCACTTGTTAGAGGAGGTGATCATATGACTTTTGAAGGAGAGGATTTTGTTAGAACGGTTGTTTGGGAATTTCCTAGCTATCAAAAAGCTTTAGATTGTAAAAATTCGAGAGAATATAAAGCTGGCTGGGATATCGCTAAACCAACCACAAAAAGACATATGCAAGTTGTTGAAGGATTTAATATTGAATAGGTTCAGGATCAATACTTCTCCACAGATACCATGTTGCCACTGAACAATATGGGGTGAATCTTTTATTAAGTAATTTTACAAAATTTTCAGGAGGAAAGTATTTTTGATTATAATTTTTTGAGATTGCTCTTAAAAGACCAATATCTTGAATAGGCCAAATATTTGATCTATTAAATGTAAAAAGTAGTATCATTTCTGCAGACCACCTTCCGATTTGTTTTAAATCAGTAAGATAATTTATTGCTTCTTCATCATTCATTTTATTTATCAATTTAGGATTAAAAGATTTATTGTATATTTTTCGTGCTAAGCTTTTAATCCCTATTACTTTTTGACGACTTAAACCGCAGCTTTTTAATTGACTATAGGTAAGAGCAGAGACAGTTCTCGGGTTTATTTTATTTTTACATTTTTTTTTAAACTTTAAAAAAACTGAATTTGCTGCGGCCACACTAATTTGTTGTCCAATAATACTTTTACATAATGAAAAAAAAATATCTTTCCGTGAGGTTAGATTTGAATCTGAATACCTACTAATCAATTTTTTCATTTTACTATCTTTTTTTGAAAGATATTTCTTTGCTTTATTCCAATAAACTGGGGGTTTACTCATGTCTCGTAATAGAAACCTGATTTTTTAAATACATCTCTCTTCTAAAAATTATAAAAGATGAAACAATAACTAAAAATGCTCCAATTAATGTTTTTATTGTTGGGATTTCATTCCATATAAAATAACCGAAAATTATTGCAAATACCAAAGCTAAATATTTTAAAGGGGTAACCAGACTGACCTCGGAATACTTATAAGATTGTGTAAGCCATAAATTTGCTAATCCTCCAAGAATTCCAATCATGGATAACAAAGATAAATCAATTATACTTGGCATTATCCAGCCTTGATAAAAAGTAAGAAAACTTAAAATCATGATTGAAAATGAAAAAAAAAAACCAATTAACCACACAGGTTCAGTTGTTGACAACTTTCTAATTGCAATTGCAACATAAGATAAACCTAAACAAAAAATTATTGGATATAAATAATAGATATTTAATGACGCAAATCCAGGTTCGGATATAATTATAACGCCTAAAAATCCTATAAGTACAGCTAACCATCTATATAACCTTACTTTTTCATTTAATAAAAAAATTGAAAAAATAGTGGTAAATATTGGCGCAGCAAAAGTAATACTTACCACTGTTGCTAAAGGAAGATTTCTCAATGCGACAAATATTGAGACTAAGGCTATTAAACCCGCAAGACATCTCTTTAAATGGAGAAGGGGTCTGTCAGTTTTATAAAAATTTATAAATCTATCTTTTGGAATAAGAAACAAAATAGGAATTATACCACAAAATCCTCTGAAAAATAAAACTTGTCCAACTGGATAGTCATCTGACCACTTAACTATAACGTCCATAAGCGAGAATGCACATACAGAAATAAACATGTAGAAAAAACCTAATTGATTTTTGGAAAGCATAAGATTATCTTTAATTAAAAATGGAGAATAATCAATGGAAATAGCTATATTAGCATTAGGATGTTTTTGGGGGCCAGAAAAAAAATTTAGCAAAATAGAAGGTATAGTTGAAACAGAAGTAGGATATTGTGGGGGAAAAATGCCAAACACAACTTATAAAGAAGTATGTACAGGAGAAACAGAACACGCTGAGGTTATTAAATTAACGTTTGATCCAAAGAAGATTGATTATGAACAAATAATTAAATACTTTTTTGAATTTCATGATCCAACAACTCTTAATAGACAAGGTCCAGATATTGGAACTCAATACAGAAGTGAAATATTTTATAATGATGATAAACAAAAGAATATTTCGTTATCTGTGATAGAAAAACTAAACAATAAGTTTAATTCAAAAATAACAACAAAAGTCTCTGAAATTAAAAACTATACTAAAGCTGAAGACTACCACCAAAAATATTTAGAAAAAAATAGATTTTAATGTCTATAGTCACTACTGATTGGTTAATTAAGAATCTAGAGAATGTAAAAATAATTGATAGTTCTTGGCATTTGCCCGATCAAAATAGAGATGCGAAAAAAGAATATTTAGGTGAACATATAAAAAATTCAATTTTTTTTGATATAGATAAAAATTCAAAACAAGAAACTAGTTTGCCCCATATGTTGCCGAAAGTGGATATGTGGGAAAATATACTCTGTAATTTAGGAATATCAAATAAGGATAAAATAATTATATATGATAACTCAGATGTAATAAGCTCATGTAGATGTTGGTATACTTTTAGATATTTTGGTCACGATCCATCATTAGTTTTTGTATTAGATGGCGGACTAAAAAAATGGAAAAAAGAAGGAAAGCCTGTTGTTAATTATGAGACTATTATTAATAAGAGTATTTACAAGGCTAGGGAGAATAAATTTATGGTAAAATCTAAAATTCAAATTGATAAAAATATACAATCAAAAAAATTTCAATTAGTTGATGCTAGAAGCTATGAAAGATTCAAAGGAATAGTTGCTGAGTTTAGACCCAATGTAAGAAGTGGTTCCATACAAGGTTCAAACTGTCTACCGTTTTCTAAAATTATTAACAAAAATAATAATACTTTCAAAAATATTGATGAATTAAATAAAATTTTTAAAGGTGTAATAAATACAGAAGATATAAATATAGTTTTTAGTTGTGGTTCTGGTATTACTGCATCTGTTTTAGCTCTTGCATATTCTTTGATTAATACTAAATATACACCTACAATTTATGATGGATCATGGAGTGAGTACGGATTAATTAAATGAAAAGATCAACTAAAATTTTATCGGTACTAATAATTTTCTTTTTAGTAATAGCTACAGTGATCATTGCTCGGACAATGATTGGAAATCATTTTAAAAAAAAATTCGGTAAAATACCACCACCAGGTATAATAGTAACTGAAGTTGTTGAAAATAGATTTTTCGAAAAAATAGAAACTTTTGGAACGGCTATATCAAATAGAAACGACTCCTTTAGAATTAAAAAAGATGATCTTTTAGATGAATTAGTACTTAATAATTACGTTAATAAAGGAGATGTAATAGTAAAATTAAAAAGTGGAGATATAATTGCTCCATTTGACGGTGTTGTTGGATATACAGGATTAACAGAAGATATTTTTGTTTCTGATAAAACTATAATTATAACTCTTGATGATACTAAAGTAATTTATTCTGACATAAAAATTCCTGAAAACTATTCATCAGTACTAAAAAAAGGTTTACCAATAGAGGCTAAGGTCTCGAGTTTTAAAAATAAAGTTTTTAAAGGAGAGATTGATTTTATTTCAAGTAGAATTAATGCAGATACGAGAAGTTTGCTTACAAGAATAAAAATAGATAATTCAAATTTAGAATTAATCTCAGGTTCTCTTTTGGAAGTAAGTATTATTTTTAACATGAGAAATTCGTTAGGTGTACCTGACACTAGTGTTATCATGGAAGGAGAAAAGGCATTTGTTTACAAGGTGTCTTCAGAAAATATAACCAATAAATTGGAAGTTGAAATTGGAAATCGTAGTGAGGGTAAAATTGAAATACTATCAGGACTAGATTTAGGAGATGTGATAGTTGCTGAAGGATTAAAAAAAGTTTATCCGCGATCAAAAATAGATCCAATTAAAGACGGTGAACAAAAAAGTCAAACAAACTGGAAAAAAAAAGAAGATATAAATTAAATAAATGTTCATAACAGACATTAGTATAAGAAGACCTGTTGTTTCGTGGGTAATGTCATTAATTTTAATTACATTTGGTATTTTTGTTTTTTGGAAACTACCTGTTAGAGAATTGCCAGCCGGTATACAGCCACCCGTTGTACAGATACAAGTAGATTACTCATCTGCAGCCGCACCAATTATTGACCAAGAAGTTACTCAAGTGATAGAAGACGTTATTGGAGGCGCAGAAGGAATTAAAAATATTGAGTCAAAATCTGAAAACGGAAGAAGTACAATAAATATTGAATTTGATACTAGTATAGATCTTGATAACGCAGCTAACGATATAAGAGAAAGAGTAGCAAGGGTTGTGGATAATCTCCCAACCGAGTCTGATCCACCTCAAATTTTAAAAAGAGCGGCAGGATTTACAACAACTATGTGGCTGGCTCTATCATCTCCAACATGGAGTGATTTAGAGTTAGGTGATTATGCCGATAGATATTTAGTAGATACATTTTCAAGTGTGAAGAATGTTGGAAGAATTTTAGTAGGAGGTCTAAGAGAACTAAGTATTAGAGTTTGGATAGATCCTGTAAAACTTGCAGCTAATGACTTAACTGTTCAAGAGTTGGAGAGGGCATTAAGAGGTGAAAATATAAGACTTCCTGCTGGAACTTTAGAGGCTAACAATATTGATTTAACACTTAATCTAGATAAATCCTACAATAGTATTGAATCAATTAAACAACTGCCTATTAAAAAAACTAGTAAGAGATCAATTATACTATCGGACGTAGCAAATATTGAATTCGGACCTGTATCTGAAAAAACCTTATTTAAAGCTCAAAGAAAAGATCAATTAAATTTAAAAACAGTTGGTATAGGTATTTACGCTAAGAGTGGAGCGTCTACTGTTGAACTATCAAAAGAAATTAAAAAAAAAATTAAGGAAGTTAAGAAAACTCTTCCAGATGGCTTAGATCTTGAAATTGCATTTAATAGAGCAACTTATGTTGGAGCTGCAATTCACGAGGTTTACAAGACACTGATGATCGCATTTGTTCTAGTAGTATTAATTATCTATTTATTTTTGGGAAATCTAAAAGCTGTGATAGTACCTGCTATAGCCTTACCCGTAAGTTTAATTGCTTCATTTTTAGGGATTTATATATTTGGACTTTCTATCAATATATTTGTGCTTTTGAGTTTTATATTAGCTATAGGAATTATTACTGACGATTCTGTTATAATGACTGATGCGATATATAGAAGAATAGAGAACGGTGAAACACCTTTAGTTGCAGCTTATAATGGATCAAAGCAAATCACTTTTGCAATTATAGCAACTACTTTAATTTTAATTGCAGTATTTTTACCATTAATTTTTATAGAAGGAATTTCTGGAACATTATTTAGAGAAACAGCAATTGCATTATCCTTTTCGATAGTAGTATCCTCTTTTGTTGCCTTAACTCTTTCTCCGATGCTAGGAAGTAAATTCTTAACAAAAAAAAATAAAAAAAATTTTGTAATAAGAAAATTCGAAATTTGGTTTTTAAACTTTTTAAAATTTTATCAAGAAACATTATCTGTAAGTTTAAACAAAACTAAAACTATAACTTTTTTTATATTTTTTGTAATTATTTCGTCAGTTTTGTTGTTTAATTTTTCAAAAAAGGAATTACTTCCAATGGAAGATAGAGGTGCATATTTAATAATTGGGTTTACAGACGAAGGTAGTTCATTTGAGTATACAGAGGAAAAAGCTCAAATAATTGAACAAAGATTAGTCCCACTTCTTCAGACAGAGGACAGCCCTTACCAGAGGTTTATAATGAGAGTTCCTGGATTTGGCAGTTCTGCAAATTCTTATAATAGCTTTATAATAATTGCACTTCTAGATCATTGGAAAAATAGAAATTTAGACTCTCAAACCGTTATGAGACAAGCGATTGGGAAAATTGTAACAGTACCACAGGCAGTTGCCTTCCCTATATCTCCTCAGTCAATTAGAGTTTCAAGCTATAACAAGCCAGTTCAGATGGTAATTTATGGAACAACATATGAAGAACTTGAAAAAATACAAAAAATTGTAATCGGAAAGTTAAGAAAAAACTCAAACTTATCAAGAATTGAGTCTGACTATTCAAGAAATAAACCAGAAGTAAAGCTTATAATCAATAAAAATAAAGCAAAAGATCTTGGAGTTTCCGCAGAGTCAATTGGTAGAACACTAGAGACTTTATATGGAGGGAAAAAGGTTACAACATTTAATAAATTAGGAAAAGAATATCCAATTATACTGCAACAATATTTATCTGATAGAAGAAATAAAGAGGGAATATCAAAAATATTTGTAAGATCCGAGACAACTGGAAAATTAGTTTCATTAGTAAATTTAGTTGAATTTAAAGAGGAAGGAACAGCGAAAGAACTCGCTAGATATAATCGACAAAGAGCAGTAACTATTTCAGCTAACATTGCTGAAAACTATTCTTTGTCTGAAGCAATAAAATATTTGGAAAATACAATGACAGAAGTCGCACCAAAAAATCAAATTACTTGGAAAGGTAAATCTGAAGAAGTAAAGGAAACTAGCAATGAACTATTTATTATTTTTGCCTTGGCGCTATTAACTGCTTATTTAGTAATGGCAGCAACATTTAATTCATTTATACATCCATTTATTATTGTTTTGACTGTTCCATTAGCAATATTAGGTGGATTAATATTTATTTTATTTTTAAATAGTTCAATTAATATATTTTCTCAGATTGCCTTGATTATATTAATTGGTATCTCAACAAAAAATAGTATTTTGATTGTTGATTATGCAAATCAAATAAGAGCCTCTGGCAAAAATATTGAAATCGCAATTAAAGAAGCGTGTAATATAAGATTTAGACCAATTATAATGACTTCATTAAGTACGATGATCGCCATGTTGCCTCTTGTAATTGGCAATTTTGGCCCTGGCGCTGGAGAAGGATCAAGACTTGCTGTTGGATCAACAATTCTTGGGGGCATGATTATTTCAACATTCTTCACGTTATATGTTACTCCAACAATGTATTTAGCTTTAGCTAAAAATACCAAAAGAATAGATGCGGTTGATATTGAACTAAAAAAAGAGCTTCGTTAAAAAATAATATATTTATTTCTATCTAGTCTTTTTTTACAGTTAGTGAGTTGTTTTTTATATTTATTTGTTTGCATCTCTACCCTTTTTGCTAAAGAAATAACTCTTGCATTTTTTTTATAATTTTTATAGTTTCCCCAACCTTCATGGTAGGCTATATACTGTCTAAAGGAATCTTTTTTAGAAATTCTTAATATTTTTTGAGTTTTATTTGTATACCAACCTATAAAATCAACACTGTCTTTAAATCTTACTCTTGTTGCTAAAGGATTATTTGTTTCATTTTTATATTGCTCCCACGTTCCCTTTACTGCCTGAGAATAACCTAATGAACTTGATTTTCTTTTATAAGGAATAACTTTAAATAGTTTATGACGAGGGGGTTTTGCTAACCAATCAAAATCGGATTCCATTTTTATAATTGCTAACTGTAAACTTATAGGCGTACCCCATTTTTTTTCAGTTTTTTGTGCATGTTTATACCAAAGGTATTTTTCTGAAAATATAGAACATCCATCTGCTGTATTTTTTGGGATTGATGAACATGCAGAAGTAAAAAAAAATATAATCAATATTAATTTTTTCATTTATTTTCTCTAACTTTTTTCCTCCAAATCCAAGGATATTCAAATTTCATACTCCAAAAACCTAAACTATTCTCCTTTGCATATTCTTGTTCTTTTATATATTTTCCTTTGGAATAACGGGGCCAATCAAAAGCATATCCATTCTTTACCATAAAAACAGACAAACTCTCATCATTTATAAAACATTCACCTATTAACCTTTTATACCTATCTTTATTTAGTTCTGTTTTACAAATTAATAAATTATTTCTTATTTTATCTTTCAATTTTTCTTTACTAATATTTCCACAAAAAACTTTATTATTGTCTTTAATACAAAATTGTTTTTTTCCTCTGTAATAACTTTCAGGAGCATCGATTCCACCAAAACGAATTATTTCGTTGTTGATTTTTATGGTATCACCATCCACAACAACTGCTTTTCCTTCAATAATGCTTTTTTCATTACTATAAGAAGATGAAATAAAAAAAAAAATTATTATTATTAAACTACTTAAATTCAGACTTGGCTTTTTCATTTAGCTCATCCATTGTACGTCTGATCTCTTCATCTGAAATATTATGATTTTTTAAATCCTCTTTTAATTTTCTAAAAACATCATTATCACCAACTTCTGCAAAATCAGCTTTGATAACCGATTGAATATACTCTTTTTCATTTTCGTCTTTATATCCAAGAATTTTTGATGCCCATTCTCCCAAATATTTATTTTTTCTTGCACTAATTTTAAACTGTAATTCTTCATCGTGAGCAAATTTTTTTTCAAAACCTTTTTGTCTTTCATCAAATGAACTCATTTTTTCTCCAAATAATTATAAATTTTTATTATTAATACTGATAAAAATACACCTAGAATATTACCAAATAAGTCATTAAATTGAAATGATCTGTTTGGTATCATTAAATGAGATAGCTCTAAAAATACTGAGATAGATATTAAATAAATAATAATATTTTTTTTTGATACATGACTTATAAAACCCATGAAGGTTAATACAGTAAATGAATAGACATGGTTAGAAGAAAAATAAAAATCTGGGGTAATTTGTGGTTGTTTGTGTAAGTTACCATATAGGAATAAACCCAGTATACTACCAGGAAAGAGGTAAATTACTATAAATGTCAAGTTTATCAAATGAAAAAAAAATTTTGTTATTTTCATAGAAATCTTATAAATAAAAATGAGTAATGAGTCATTTAATATTAGTAAGACATGGGCAAAGTGAATGGAATTTAGAAAATAGATTTACTGGATGGGTTGATGTTGATCTTACATCAAAAGGTAAGTTAGAAGCCTGTAAAGCTGGTGAGTTAATAAAAGACTTAAATATTAAAATTACCTACTTCTATTCCTCTTATCAGATACGGGCTATTAATACATTAAAGCTAATTTTAAATACAATCAGAATAAAAAATGAAAAAATTATAAGAGCATGGGAACTAAATGAAAGACACTATGGTGAGCTTACTGGACTTAATAAAGACGAAATGAAAAAAAAATATGGTAAGGATAAAATATTTAAATTGAGAAGATCTTGGGATGTGCCACCTGGGCCATTAAGCAAAAATAACCCATATCATCCAACAAATATTGAAACTTACAACGATATTCCTAGAGAAAAATTACCAGATACTGAATCTTTAAAAAATACTTATGAAAGAGTTATTAAATATTACTCAGAAAATATTGAAAAAAATTTAGATAAAAATACTTTAATTACTGCCCATGGAAATTCTATTAGAGCATTATGTAAATATTTATTTAAATTAGATAACGAAATAATCTCAAAATTAGAAATTCCCACTGGCAACCCTCTCCTAATTAAATTTGATAATAAGGAGGCTAAACAAGCAATGTATCTCGACTCTAGTAGAGCTAAAGATTTGATTAAATTTTAGTTAGTTTTTTATAAATTTCTATATCTGTTAAATGAGTAAATTTTTCCTCACTTTTAAAACCATATAATTTACTTTTAGCGATCAATTCTATCCAAATTTTATTAATAGAAAAATTTTCAATTTTATAGTTTTTGAAAATGCTTTTATTTAAAATCTGACAACCAGTAAATATAAAGTTATTATTATTTGATTTGCTTAAGATATTATCAACTAAGGAAAAATCACCACTCATTCTATGATCAAAACTCTTTAATTTATCCACAACTAAGAGAATATTTTTTATCTTATTTTCGAAGTAAAATTTCTCCATACTTTTAATTTCGGAAAGATAGTTTTCATTCCATATTGTATCAGGGTTGAAAACAATAAAATCATTTCGATTTGAATTTTCTATTAAATTTAAAATACCCCCTCCAGTGTCTAAAATATTATTTCCATCACTAATTACCTTTAAATTTAAATTAAAATCTGCAATATACTTCTCGATCTGATCACTTAAATAAAATGAATTAATAAAAACATTTTTTATTCCAAGTGAATTAACAAAATTTAAAGTATTTTTAAGAAGTGTAATATTATTTATTTTAATTAGTGCCTTTGGTTTATCTAAAGTAATTGGATTTAATCTTTTTCCATACCCTGCACATAAAATAAAAGCAGTATCTATTTCCATGTTTGTTGTCTAATTTTTTTACTGAAATATTTATTTAATTTCATTTCTAACTCATAAAAAATATTATTATTTGAGATCCTTTGTTCAATCATCTTCCAAGCATATGGTATCATTTTTAAATATTTTCTTTTTCTGTCACGAATAGCTAATCTAGTAAATATACCAATAATTTTAAAGTTTCTTAATATAGATAAAATTTCAAAATCATTTTTAAGTTTAACCTTGTTGATAGTTTTATTTGACCTAACAAAAATTTTAAATATTCTATTTTTAATTTTATTGGATGTTTTCATTCTCACATCATCAATCAGTGATGCTAAATCATAAGCAATGTTTCCATAAACTGCATCCTGATTATCTATTACATAAATTTTCTTTTTATGATACATCATGTTTGAAACATGAAAATCTCTATGTACTAAAACCATTTTATTTAGTTTTAATTTTTTGTATAAATTTTCAAAACATTTTTTAAGCTCTTTTTTTGCTTTAGACATTTTTGCTTTTTTAATAACTCTTGGCAAATACCACTCTAAAAAAAGATGTGATTCATTTAATAATTTAATTTTGGTATAATTGGGTATTGAATATTTTGTCTTTTTAAATGTATTAATGGATTTAACTTTAATACCTTGAATCAATTTTAAAATTTTGATTATCTCAGAGTAAATTTGGTTTTGATTTCTCCTTTTATTTAATAATTTAAAAATAGTTTCATTTCCTAAATCCTCTATCTCTATGTAATTTTTGTTATAAAATTCTTTTTTTAATTTTGGAGCTTTAATCCTATTTTGATTAAAACATTTATTAATTGCATCATAAACAAGAAGGTTTAAATATTTATTTTTTTTAGAGAAAACAATTACAGAATTTTTTGAAGATCTATAAAATTTTCTAAATGATGCATCGCCAGCTAACTGCTTATATTTATTTAAATTCATCAATAATTTTATTTTTGTAATTGGAAGAAATTATTAAATTTCTTCTTTTAAAATTGTCAAAGTATGAAAAATTAAATTTTATATATTTAACATTGTAAGACTCAACTATTTTTGGCCACTCAATTATATTTACTCCATATTTTTCATCAAATATACCAAGATCATCTATCTCTTCTTTTTTTCTAATTCGATATAAATCATAATGTTTCAAGTTTAAATTATTAATTTTATATTCATTTAAAATATTAAATGTAGGACTTAATACTTCTGTTGTTTTAATATTATATTTAGACTGTAAATAATTAACTAAAAATCTTACAAAAGTAGTTTTTCCAACACCTATTTCACCGTATAAAAAAAGGTTATCACCGTCTTCTATTAAATTTGATATTGTCTTGGAAATTTCTAGTAAACTATTTTGACTTGAAACATTAATGACGCTACTTTTAGTAACGATATGCTTCTGGTTTGTATGGTCCTTGTTCTGATACACCTATATACTCTGCTT
>CETH01178484.1_pt1 | contig 13046 bp, 14 predicted proteins | sample 361461 | NCBI WGS metagenome assembly CETH01 (sample SAMEA2622695, study PRJEB7988) | marine metagenome | isolation source: saline water (ENVO:00002010), including
ATTTACTTTTTGAAGAGCAGGAGATTTCATTTGAAGATAAAAATCTTTTCAATCAGCAGATACCAGAATGGAATTCTAATGAAACTCTAAAAAACGAGTTGGAAGTTGTAGGTTTTTATTTTAGTGATCACCCATTAAAACATTACCCTCAAAAGTTTTTTAATTTATTAAAAATTAACTCGTATAACGATATTGTCTTAGATCATAATTCAAAAAAACTACGTTTATGTGGGTCCGTTTTGGATATTAAAGAAAGGTCAAATAAGGATGGTAGAAAATATGCATTTATAACAGTTTCAGAAGTAAACTCACAATATGAATTATCAATTTTTAGTGAAAATTTAAGCAAATATAGATATTTGTTAAAAGAGGGTAATTTATTGATTTTCGATATAGATAAAATGATCAATAATAATGACTTAAGATTAGTAATTAGGAATATTAAGAAATTAGAGAATGAATTTAATAATTTAGAAAAAAAAATAGATATTTTCATCGACCCTATTCAATTAATTGAATATAAGGACTCTCTGTTTGCGCTTGGAAATTCTGCAAAAAGCCATATATCAATCTTTATTAATATTGACGATAAACTAATAAATTTTAGCTCAAATAAAAAATATACATTAAGGTCTTTTAAGCAGCTAGATCACCTAAAAAATTCAAAAAAGCTTGATTATAACTTAGATATTTCTTGAAAATTTTAAGTTTTTCATTAATACCCTCCAAAAAAACTAGCACACAGAAAAAACCGGTGTTTTTATTTCTGTGGAGGTTTAACCGGAGAAAACTATGAATTTACCTGAAATAAAAATTGAAGATCTTCTTGAGGCTGGAGTACATTTTGGTCATAATGTAAGAAGATGGAATCCAAAAATGGAATATTATATTTTTGGAGTTAGAAATAATATTCACATTTTTGATTTAAGAATTACATTGGAATCTTTAAATGTAGCTTTAGTAAAGTTACATGAAGTTGCATCTAAATCAGGAAAAATTCTTTTTGTAGGAACAAAAAAACAATGTTCTGAAGTTGTAAAGGAATTAGCTGATATTTCAAATAATTTTTATGTTAACAAAAGATGGTTAGGCGGTACACTAACTAACTGGAAAACAATATCAAATTCAATAGATAGATTAAATGAATTAGAAGTTGTCATTAATAACCCTGAATTCACAAATAGTGTTTCTAAAAAAGAACTATTAGAAAGATCAAGAGAAAAAGATAAATTGCAACTTAACCTTGGTGGTATTAAAAATTTAAATGGAAAACCTGATTTAATTGTAATCTTTGATGTAATTAAAGACAAATTGGCTGTTCTTGAAGCAAAAAAACTTAATATACCTATTATTGGCATTGTTGATACAAATGCAGATCCAGAATTAATTGACTATGTAATTCCTGGTAATGATGATGCAATAAGATCAATTAATTCATACAAGAAATACTTTTTAGAAACCATAAAGGATGCCCAAAAATTCATAAAAGATAAATCGAATAAAGAAATAGAAGCTACTGCTTAATTCAATTTAATAATAAAAAAGGAGATTAGATGTCTGATTTAATTTTGATCAAAGAATTGCGAGAAAAAACTGGTGCTGGTTTTCTTGATTGTAAAAATGCTCTTAAAGAAAATAATAATGATATAAATTTATCCTTAGACTATCTTAGAAAAAAAGGGTTAGCAAAGGCAACTAAAAAATCATCAAGAGAAGCTCGGGAAGGGGCAGTAGGTTTTTTTAGTAATAATAATTTAACAGCTATTTTGAAAATAAATTCTGAAACTGACTTTTCAGCCAAGAGCAATACATTCTTAAATTTTTTAGATTCAGTTGGTAATATTATACTAGAATTGAATGATCCTGAGTTGTCGATTCAAAAATTCTTAAATACTAAATTCAATGATAAAAAAATTTCAGATCTATTATCAGAAATGATTGCTAAAATTGGTGAAAATCTAATTATCAGTGATTTAAAGATTTATGATAACAAAAATTTAAATGTCAATTTTTATGTTCATAATCCTTATAGAAAAAATATTGGCAAAATTGTTTCTACTGTTTTCTTTTCAAGTGAAAATATAAATGATGATGTGAATTCATTTTCAAAAAGTTTGTGTATGCATATCGCGGCCTCAAAACCAGAAGCAATTGATGTTGATAGTCTATCCAGAGATTTTATTGAAAAAGAAAAGAAAATCCATGAAGAAATGTTAAAAGACTCTGGAAAGCCTTCTAACGTGGTTGATAAAATACTTGAGGGAAAAATGAAAAAATTCTTCAGTGAAGTCACTCTTTTAAATCAAAACTTTGTAATGGATCAAGATAAAACTATTAAAATTGCAATTAATGAATTTAATTCTATAAATAAATTCGAATTAAAAGATTATTCATTTACTTCATTATAAATGACTGAAAGAATATTAATTAAACTATCTGGTGAGGCACTTATGGGTCAGAGTGGATATGGAATTGATGTCTCAATAATAGACTTTATTTCAAATGAAATTAAAAAAGTAGCTATGTTTAATTATGAAATATGTCTAATCATTGGAGGTGGAAATATATTTCGAGGAGTAAAAGGTGCTTCAGAAGGTATTGACCGTTCTACCTCTGACTATATGGGTATGTTAGCTACAATCATGAATGCTTTATCTTTACAGAGTTGTTTAGAAAAAATTAACATTCCGACTAGGGTACAGTCAGCTATTTCAATGTCCCAAATTGCTGAACCTTATATTAAAAGAAAGGCTGTAAGACATTTAGAAAAAAAAAGAATAGTTATTTTTGCTGCTGGAACTGGTAACCCTTTTTTTTCAACTGATACAGCGGCTTCTTTAAGAGCTTCTGAAATGGGTTGCTCAAAAATTATAAAAGCAACTAAAGTTGATGGTATATATGATAGTGATCCTCAAGTTAACCCTAAAGCTAAACTTATAAAAAATACAACTTATTCTGAAGTTATAAATAAAAACTTGAGAGTAATGGATTTAACAGCTATAAGTTTAGCGAAAGAGTCAAACATTCCAATATTTGTAACAAATATTTTTGTTGAGAACTCACTCATTAAAGCTATAAAAGAAGAAGGTAACTTTAGTAAAATTAGCTAATATGGAAACTCAAGAATTTATAAATAAGATGGATAACTCAATAAAGCATTTTGAGAAAGAGCTACAAACAATTAGAACTTCAAGAGCTTCTCCCTCAATGCTAGAAAATATTTTTGTAGATGCCTATGGTTCAAAAACTGCAATTAACCAACTTGGGAATATATCTGCACCAGATTCTAGTTTACTAACAATACAAGTATGGGATACTTCTCTTTTAAAAAATATAGAAAATGCAATTTTAGAGTCTAATTTAGGCATAAATCCTCAAGTTGATGGTGCTTTGATCAGACTCCCAATACCAAAATTAAGTGAAGAAAGGAGAAAAGAACTTACCAAAATAGCATCACAATATGCTGAAAGCTCAAAAATTTCTATTAGAAATAATCGAAGAGATTTTATAGAGTCAAAAAAAACCCAAAAAAAAGAATCTTTAATATCTGAAGACGAATTAAAAAAGTTCCTAAATGAAGCACAAACTTACACAGACGAATATATTAATAATATTGAAAAAATTCTAGAACAGAAGAAATCAGATATATTGAAAGTGTAGTTTGATAGAAAACAAGATAAAACATATAGCTATCATTCTCGATGGAAATAAAAGGTGGGCAAAAAAAAATAATTATTCATTGCAAAATGGATATAAGAAAGGTCTTCAAAATATAAACCAAACTATTAATTATTGTTTAGAGTTGAAAATAAAATATTTAACGTTGTTTACCCTCTCTTCTGAAAATTTAAAAAGATCAAATATTTCAAATATTTTTCAAGTTATTTATGACGAATTTAATAATTTTGTAGATCATATTGTAAATGAAAAGAAAGTGAAATTAAAAATTATTGGCTCAAGAAATAATTTACCAAAAAAAATTATTGAACTTATTAGCTTTGCAGAAAATAAAACGTCATTAAATAATCATTTAGATTTGAATTTAGCATTTAATTATGGATTTAAAGATGAATTGAAACAAGTGTTTAAAAAATTTAATGAAAGCTATCAGAGCATAGATTTAAATAATGAGTCTGATTTAAACAAATTATTTTTTTTAGGAGATATTCCTGATCCAGATATTTTAATAAGAACTGGTGGTGAAAAAAGACTCAGTAACTTTATAATGTATAATTTAACATATACTGAATTATTTTTTTTAGAAAAGTTATGGCCAGAGTTTAATAAAAATGATTTTACAAATATAATAGAGACTTTTAAAATGATTTCGAGAAGATATGGTTTATAGTAACTTTATTTTAAGGCTAATTTTTTCATTAATATTATTTTTTTTATTATTTTTTTCATTGTCAAACATAAATTATATTTTTATTTATGCACTTATTATTTATTTTTTAATATTATGTGAAATCTTTATTTTTTTTAAAAGATATTTATTTTTTACAATATTTTATGTACTTATTTCTTTTTTCTTTACCTGCATTTATTTATTCAAAAGTTTTGAATTAAGTATATTTGCTATATTTATATTTGCTATTATTGTTTTTGATACTTCTAGCTATTTGATTGGGAAATCATTTGGCAAAACTAAAATCTTTAGAATAATTAGCCCTAAAAAAACATTGGAAGGTTTAATAGGAGGAATTCTTTTTACTAATATTATATATTTAATTTTTTTTAAAATAATAAACATTTTTAATTTTGGGCTTGATTTTATTTTAATTAATTTAATCATATTAACTTCTTTATTGGGTGATTTACTTCAATCTTATTTAAAAAGAAAAAATAATTTAAAAAACTCAAGTAATTTTTTGCCAGGACATGGTGGTTTTTTTGATCGATTTGATAGTTTTTTATTATCAGTTATATTTTTATCAATTTTTAGTATTAGTTTATGATAATTAATATATTCGGTAGTACAGGTATAATAGGCAGTAAAACACTTCTAATATTAAAAAAATATTTTCCTGAAATTAAAATAAACTTGCTTGTTGCTAATAATAATTACAAAAAATTAATTTATCAGGTCAAAATCTTTAAACCAAAATATATTTATCTTCAAGATGAAAGTAAATCACAAATTTTAAAAAAAAATATAAATCAAAAAACAATAGTGTTTAATTTTAATGAGTTAAAAGCATACTTAAAAACCTCTAAATCAGATTATAGTATTTTAGCTATTTCTGGATTTAGATCATTAAATTATTTAGAGTTAATATTAGATAATACAGCATCTCTTGGTTTAGTTAGTAAGGAAGCTATTGTTTCTGCAGGACATCTTTTTAGAAAATATAAAAAGAAAATTATTAATAAAATTTATCCTTTAGACTCTGAACACTTTTCAATATTTAAAACCTTACATTCCTATGATAACAACAAATTAGAGAGTTTGACAATTACTGCATCAGGAGGTCCTTTTTTTGGTCAAAAATTTTTAGAGTTAAAAGATGTTTCATTTTCATCTGCATCTAAGCATCCAATGTGGAAAATGGGTTACAAAAACAGTATTGACTCAGCTACGCTTGTAAATAAATGTTTAGAGATAGTTGAGGCTCATTATTTGTTTGGTATAAGTTATGATAAAATTAGAGTTCTTATTCATCCAGAAGCAAAGGTCCACTCCATTCTAGAGTTTAAAAATTTTTTATATAATATGACACTATTTTACAATGATATGACAATACCAATATATCATTTTTTAAACCAAAATTTTAATTATAAACTTAAATCAGATATTTTTAATTTTCATAGATTAGACAGAAATAGCCTAAATTTTTATAAAGTAAAAAAAAATGAGTTTCCGATCTTAAAATTTTTTAATAGTTTAGATAAAAATGACCCCTCAAATGTTATTAAGTTTAATGTTGCTAATGAATATGCAGTTAATTTATTTAAAAAAAATCAAATTAAATATACAGAAATATTCAATTTTATTAAAAAAATTACTTCTTTAAATTGGAATTCTAATTTAAAAAATATAAATGATATTATTTATTTTCATGAACAACTTGAACAACAAATTACATGCAAAATTAAGAATTTTGTATAATGCACTTCAATTACAATTAAAACTTCTTTTTATATTTTGTTTTTTTTCGTTACAAAGTTCTTTTGCGAATGAATTAATTATAAAAGGTAATAAATTCTCCGATGATGAAGTAATTACTAGTTTAATTGGTGAAATACCCAATCTAGATAATAAATCAAAATCTGATTATATTCTTAAACAATTAACTAAATCGGGTCTATTTAAATCAGTTGAGGTAAGTTATCAAAATGAAAATTTTTTATTAACTGTTTTGGAGTTTCCTGTAATTAATAAAATATATTATGAAAATAACAAAAGACTTAAAGATGATGATCTTGATAAAATATTATTAGAATTTAATATTAAAACAGAGTCAGATGTTAAAATCAATGAATTCATTGATGAATTAAAGAATATTTATAGATCATTTGGATATAATAATATTCAAATAGATAAAAAAATAGAAAAAATTTCAGAAAACTCTTCAAATTTGTTTCTTGAATTTAAAGAAGGAAAGATAACTAAAGTAAAAAACATAAATTTTGTTGGTAATCAAAACTATAATAAAAGCACTCTTTTATCTAAAATTAAAACAAAAACTAAAACTTTCACAAACATATTTGCAAACAATAATTTTAAATTATTCCAAATAAATAATGATGCTATTAGATTAAAAAGATTTTATGACTCTGAGGGATATATTAATTCTTTGGTTGAATTTAATATTGAATATTTTGAAGATAATAAAGTAATTGTGAATTTTCAAATTAATGAGGGCAATAAATACAAGTTATCCTCAATTGAAATAGAAAATACGTTCCAAAACAATAATAAGATTAAAAATGATATAAATAAGTTACTTAATCAATCTCAATTTTCAGCTAATTCTTTTTTTAGTAGAGACAAAACTGATAAGTTAGAACTTGAGATTTCAAATATATTAGAGTTAAATGGAGAACAATTTTTTGAAATTAAAATTTATGAAAAACTCTCATCCCAAAAAGTTGATTTGCTTGTAAAAATACTCCCATCTGAGCCTGAATATGTTAATCAAATAAACATTTTAGGTAACACAAGAACTTTTGATTATGTAATTAGAAGAGAAATTGATATATCTGAAGGAGATCCGATTAATGAAACAAAAATAAAAAATATTAATAAAAAATTAAATCAGTTATCAATCTTTGAAAAAATAGAAGTCTCAAAAAATGATAATGATGATTTAGATATTTTTGTAGAGGAAACTCAAACTGGATCTTTTAATGTTGGATTATCTATTGGAACACTTGACGGCGCAAGTTTTGTGAGTGGTTTAAATGAAAGAAATATCAATGGTACGGGTAGGTCAGTTGAATTCTTATTAAATACTAGTGAAAATAATCGAGCATTGAATCTCAGCACTACTGAAAAATTCTTTTTAAATAATAATATTGATCACAAATATAGTACAAATTATTCTGAAAATGATTTCTCTAAATCGAAATCTTACAAATTAAATTCTTTTTCAATAAACACTGAACTTTCATATCAATTAGCTGATAATTTCTATCATAGTTTTGGTACTGGCTATCAACTTAAAGATTATATAATTACTAATTCTTCTACGGTATCCGATAGTATTTCAAAATCATCAGGTGAAAGTATAAGTTTTAACTTTATCAATGATTTAATTTATAATAATTTAAATTCATTTATAAGACCAAGTGAAGGAAATTATTTTAAGTTTTCTAATATAATTGAAACACCATCTAGTTCAACCAATGGATATTTAAAAAATATTATTACTGCAAAAAAATATCAAGAAATTAAAAATGATATTTATTCTGCACAAATTAAACTCGGAAATATTTACTCAATTAATGATAGTGAAGTTTTATCAGATAATAAATTTTCTTTAGGGGGTAGATGGTTAAGGGGTTTTGATAATTTTGGTGCTGGTCCAAGAAATTCAAGAACAGCCTACATTGGGGGAAATAACATAATTGTAACAAAATTTGATTATTCCAAACCAATTAATCTTAATGATCAAAACCCAATATATTTCAACATATTTAATGATTATGGTATTGTTTGGGGTAATAAAAATACTGCAACCAATGATGATGAAAGTTTAAGATCTTCTTATGGTTTTGGTTTAAATTATTATTCTCCAATTGGTCCAATTGGTTTTTCATGGGGCTTTCCATTGTTAGATGAAGATTATGATATTAAAAGAATGTTTATGTTTACTATAGGTAATTTAAATTGATAAAAAAATTATTTATTTTTTTTTTATTTTTTTTATTTTATAAAAATATTTTTGCCACTGAAATAAGAATAATTGACCTTAATCATTTAATTAATTCAAATAACCAATTTATAAATTTTATTTCAATAATTGAAAAAGATCAAATTGTTCATAAAGATAATTTTAGTAAACAAGAAAACATATTAAAAGAAAGAATAGAAAATATTGAAGAATTAAAACTGATATTAAGCTCAGATGAAATTGATAAAGAAATTAATAAATATAATACTGATCTTAAAATATTTAATGATAAGATAAAAAAATTTAATTTTCATTATGAAAACCAAATAAATAATTTTAAGAATATTTTAATGAAGCATATTTTAGATTTACTAAAAGATTACTCTAATGAAAATAAAATTGATTTGATATTAGATGCTAATAGCTATATTATTGCAACTAATGCTATAAATATTACTGAAGTTATTTATAATAAATTAGATAAAATAAAACTAAATAAAGAATTTGAAAAATATAAACAAGATTAGTTATCAAAGTATAAAAAACTTATTTATTGAAAATAATATAGTTTTTTCTTCAGATTTTAATGATGATGATTTTTTTAATTCTTTTAATTCAATATCAAATTCAAAAGAAAACGATCTTACTTTTTTAACAAATCCTTCTTTTAAAAACAAAATTAGCAATACGAAGGCAAAAGGTTGTTTAATTTTAAAAGAAAATATAAATTATTTGCCAAAACATACTAACCCTATAATTGTTGATGATGTTTATAAATCTTTTGCTTTATTAACTAATTTATTTGTAAAAGAAGAAAAATCTAACGGTTTAATATCGCATTTAGCCAATATTAATGAAAACAGCATACTTCATACTAACTTGCAAATAGATTGTTTTGTTTCTATTAGAGAAAATACTGAAATTTCTAATAATGCGATAATAGAATCAAATTGTTCTATAGGTCCAAATGTATATATTGGAGAGAATACGATAATCAGATCAAATTCTACTATTTCACATAGCCATATTGGAAATAATTGTGTTATAAAATCTGGAGCTGTAATAGGTGGAACGGGTTTTGGTTTTGACACTTCTAGTAAAACAAGAATTCAACATAATGGGAATGTAATTATTGGAAATAATTGTAGTATAGGCTCTAATACTACCATCGATAGAGCTGTGTTTGATTCCACAATTATATCTTCAAATTCTTTTATTGATAATTTAGTTCACATTGCTCATAATGTTTCAATTGGGAAAGGAGCGATTATTGCGGCTCAAACTGGTATTGCAGGAAGCACATTAATTGGAAACCACGTTTCAATTGGAGGACAATCAGGAATTGCTGGGCATATTAATATTGGGAATAATGTAAAAATTGCTGCTAAAAGTGGAATAACAAAAAATATAGAAGATAACTCAATTGTGGCTGGTTTTCCTGCTATTGATATAAAAAAATGGAAATTAAATAATATTAAATTAAATAATTTATGATAGTTTTAGGGTTAAAAGAGATTAAAAATTTGATACCTCATAGATCGCCATTTCTTTTTATTGAAGAATGTAAAATAATTCAACCTGGTATAAAAGGTGAGTCTACTTTCGTATTTGATGAAAATGAATACTTTTTTGAAGGTCATTTTCCTAATAATCCAATTGTTCCTGGAGTAGTAATAGTTGAAGCTATGGCCCAAACTGCTGGAGTTGTAGTTTCCAACAATCTGGATAAAAATTCTGATAATTCTGTTCTATTTATGAGTATTAATAAAGCTAAGTTTAGAAAGCCCGTGCTACCAAATTATAAAATCAAATTTATTGTTCAGTTGATGAATAACATTAAAAATGTTTACAAATTTTCTGGAAAAGCTTTTCATGATGACTCTATTGTAGCTGAGTCTGAATTTTCAGCAATGATTACATTAAAGAAATAATTTGTAATGAATTATTTCTACAATTAAATTTTTTTTGATTTATTAGAATTTGATAATTATGCATCATTCTTACGTATCAAAAAAAGCAAAAATTCACAAAACAGTTAAAATAGGTCCTTATTGTTATATAGGTGATAACGTTGAGATTGGAAAAAATTGCCAATTAAAACCTTATGTAAATATTGTTGGTAATACTTGCATTGGAGATGAAAATATTTTTTACCCATTTTGTTCTATTGGAAATGATCCACAGGATTTAAAATATAAAAATGAAAAAAGTTTTTTAGTAATTGGCAATAATAATACATTTAGAGAAAATGTTACTGTTAATCCAGGAACAAAGGGGGGAGGTTTATATACTAGAATTGAGAATAATTGTTTATTTATGGTAGGATCACATATTGCACATGATTGCACAATTGGTTCAAATGTGATTTTGGCTAATAATGCAACACTAGCTGGACATGTAGAGATTGACAATGAAGCAATTATTGGAGGCAACTCAGCAGTTCATCAATTTGTTAAAATAGGTAAAAATGCTATGGTTGGAGGTATGAGTGGACTAGAAAAAAATCTCATCCCTTATGGTCTATATATTGGTATACGATCTAACTTAAAAGGTTTGAATTTAATTGGCTTAAAAAGAAAAGGTTTAAATAATAAAACTATAAAGTCTTTAAATCAATTTATTGATCAAGTTTTTGATAAAGGTGACTCAATTGAAAATAATATAAATAAAGTTAATAAAGATTTTAAAAAAATTCAAGAAGTACAAGAAATTATTAAATTTATTACAAAATATAATCAAAGAGGTTTGGTAAATTTTTAAAAATGTCAAAAATTGGAATTATATCTGGTGGTGGAAAACTGCCTATTTTAGTGGGTAATAATTTAATAAAAAAAAACTATGATGTTACTTTTTTTACAATAAAAAATATTTTTAATAAGGAAATTTATTCAAATCTAAGAACTGAAGAAATAGAACTAAATAGCATAAAAAAAATATTTAAAAAATTAGAAGATAATAGAATAGATAAAATAATTTTTGTGGGGAATATTCCAAGACCTAGCTTAAAAGATATTAGTTTTGATTTTGAAACTATAAGTTTTGCGAAGAAACTTTTTTTAAGTAAAAAGGGTGATAATGATTTATTAATTACAATTACTAAATTATTTAAAGATAAAGGTTTCGATTACTTAGACTGGAAAAAATATTGTCCTGAATTATTTGCTAGTAAAAATAACTTAACAAATAGATTTCCCTCTAAAGAAGCGAAATTGAATTTATCTAAAGGACTTAGTATTTTTAAAAATTATGGTAAATTAGATATTGGGCAAAGTATAATAGTTCAAAATGAAATTGTTCTTGGATTAGAGGCAGCTGAGGGAACTGATCAACTGATAATCAGATGTAATGACTTAAAAAAAAATGGTGATAAAGGTGTCTTGATTAAGGCTTCAAAATATAATCAAAGTAATATTCTAGATATACCAACAATAGGTAAGCAAACTTTGCAATTATTAATTGATAATGATTATGAAGGAGTATTTATTGAAAAAAATCATTGTTTAATTATCGACCAAGATGAAGTTACCAATTTAGCCAATACAAGCAACTTATTTATATCTACTTTTGAAAAACTTTGATTGAAAACAAAAAAATATTTATCTGCTGTACAGAGCAATCGGGAGAAAATATTGCTTTTAATATTTGTAAAAGAATTAAAAAATACAATTATCAAATTGATGGCGTTGTAGGTGCATTATCTGAAAAATACATAACAAATAAATATTTTGATATTAGTATTTTTAAATCCTTAGGGCTAATTGAAATAATTTTTTCAATTCCTAAATTTATTAAAATTATAAATCATTTATTTCTACAAATTATAAAAAATAAATATGATTTAGTAATACTTATTGACTCACCAGATTTTAATTATCATTTAGCAAAAAAACTTAAACGTAATAACTTTAACAAGAAAGTTATTCAAATTGTTGCGCCAACTGTTTGGGCATGGAGAAAGGGCAGAGCAAAAAAATTTGCAAAGTATTATGATGAAATTCTGACATTATTTAAATTTGAAAAGAAATATTTTGAAAAATATGGATTAAAAACTACTTTTATTGGACATCCTATTTCTCTAATAAATTCGAATTTAATAAATGCAAATAATGAAAAAAAATTTATTGCATTTTTATTTGGTAGCCGAGAAAATGAAATTAATAAACTTTATCCTTATTTTAAGTTTATCCATGATTATATGATTGTGCAAAAAATTGATAAATATGATTTATTTATTCCCACACTACCGCATCTTAAAAACAAAATAGTAAAACTTACTAATAATTGGAAAATTAATATATTAGTATCAGATGATATCATAAAAAATGAAAATCTTTATAATCAAGTTTTTGCAAGTGTAACATGTTCTGGCACAGCCTCGTTAGAAATATCAAAAAGAATGATACCTCAAATCATAATATATAAATTAAACTTTATTACTTATTTCTTTTTCTCATTTTTAGTTAAAGTTAGGTTTGCTAATATTTTGAATATTTTTAATAATAAAATGATAATCACTGAAGTAGTGAATAATAATTTGAATCAAAATAATTTATTAAAAGCTTTTAAACAACTTATTTATGATAAATCCTTTAGAGAAAAGCAAATATCTAATGTAAAGAAAAGCATTGTTGAAATTGACAGTAATTCTAATCCTTATGAAGTATGTGAAGAAAGAATTATAAAAATTATTTCCAAAGCCATTTAAAAATT
>CETH01055632.1_pt1 | contig 13029 bp, 12 predicted proteins | sample 361461 | NCBI WGS metagenome assembly CETH01 (sample SAMEA2622695, study PRJEB7988) | marine metagenome | isolation source: saline water (ENVO:00002010), including
CTCTTCTTTTTTATGCGAGATAGATTTTGCATACGAAAAACTTACGGATAAAAAACCTAATACTAAAATCAATAGAAATTTTTTCATTTTTGAAGTTCTAAATATTCCTTAATTTTTTTAATAGGCAGGCCCATTATCGTATTTTCATCACCATCGATATTTGAAAATAAAGATCTTCCTTCTCCTTCAATTTGATATACATTATAAGCATATAAAGCCTCGTCACTTATTTTACTAAGATAGTTTATTAATTCATTCTCGGAAAAGTTCTTCATAGTTAAATATGCTTTTTCTGTATGATTCCATATCATTGAACCATTTTTAGATATACAAACTGAGCTTATCAAAGAATGCTTTTTTCCATTAAGTCGTTTTAAAATGTTTAATGCTTCATCCCTACTTTCTGGCTTTGATATCAGCTCACCTGTTAAATCAATCACACTATCTGCTCCAAGAACTAGAGCATTATTCATTTTTTGGCTCACTTTATTTGCCTTAAGTTCAGCTAAATTTTTGGAGATTATTTCTGGCGAAGCACCTTCTTTTAATAGGCTTTCTTTTATTGGCTCCTCATCTACATTTGATACTTCTACGCTACAGTTGATATTATAATTGTCTAATAATTTTTTTCTAACCTTGCTTTTTGATGCCAGAATAATATTAAGCATTTTTTTTATTTTTTATTTCATAAATTTTAATTACTGATGCTGCCGTTTCTTCAACCGATTTTCTTGTTACATCTATTACGGGCCAGTTATTTTCTTTAAATATTTTCCTGGAGTTATTTAGTTCATCTCTTATTTTTTCAATATTTACATATTCGTTATTTTGATCTTCTTTGAGAGAATTTAATCTATTCTTTCTTAGATCATATAACCGCTCTGCCTCTGTTACCAAACCAACGATACATGCTGAAAAATTCTTTTCTGTAACTTTTTTGGGAACGGAATTTTCATTTACTAAAGGAATATTTGAAGTTTTAAATCCTCTATTTGCTAGGTAAATGGAAGTTGGAGTTTTACTCGTTCTGCTAACTCCTAAAAGGATAATATCAGACTTTTCTATATCATCTGTTTGATTACCGTCATCATGATTCATTGTAAATTGAATTGCTTCAATTCTATCATAATATTCTTCATTCAAAATATGCTGGCCACTTGGTTGATGAGAAGCCTTCTGATTTAACACTTTTGAAAAATTTAAAATCAAATCGCCCAAAACACCAAAGCAAGGTATATCTCTTTCATATGCTTTCTCGGTAAGATACTTGGCTAATTTACTGTTTACGATAGTATATAAAATTATTGAATTCTTCTCTTTTTTTGCTTGTTTCAAAATGCTTAAAGTCTGACTTTCGGTACGTGTAAATGAAAAATGATTAGTTTCATATTCAAAATTTGGAAATTGAGCTTTAAGTGCTAGAAATATTCTATCTAATGTTTCTCCGGTTGAATCTGAAATTAAGTAAATTTGATATAAGTTTTTCATGTATAAAATGTTTATAAACTATTAGTAAAATAAGAAAAATGTAGTTTTAATGTTTAAGACCGATGAAGTTATATTTTTTCCCATCATATTAACTGGATAATAAACTGTTGTTATATTTATACATAATATGAATATAATGTGAAAAAGTTAAATAAGTGTTTAAATATATAGATAATTTAATATTTTGACTGTTAATAATAACTTAATATGTTGTGATAATTGGATAATTTACGATATTCACATTACATAATACTAATAAAGTAAATAATATATATCTATTTATATGAGTCCCATAACTAACTGTATTAAAAATTTAGAAACTAGAAAAAAACCAATATGGTTGATGAGACAAGCAGGAAGATATTTACTTGAATTTCGAGAGATTAGAAAACAAAATCAAGATTTTATAAAACTATGTTTAAATAGTAAGTTATCTTCTGAAATTACACTCCAGCCAATAAAAAGATTTGGGTTTGATGGAGCAGTTATTTTTTCTGATATATTAATGGTTCCTTATGGTATAGGTCAAAAAGTAGAATTTAAAAAAAATTTTGGACCTAATCTTGGAGAAATAAATTTAGGCGAATTTAAAAATTTATCTGAAGAAAATTTTACGGAAAATTTATCTCCAATCTATGATTTACTGAAAAATTTAAAAGGAAATGAAAAATTATTAAATAGAGATCTAATTGGTTTTGTTGGAGCACCGTGGACCTTACTTGTTTACATGATAAATAAAGTTTCCCCTAAAAATGGTCTATCAGAAAATTTCTTTAAAGACAAAAACTTAATAAAAAATATTTTAGAATTACTAGATAAATATATTAAGTTGCATATTAAAAACCAAGTTAAAGCTGGAGCAACAATTATTCAAATTTTTGATAGTTGGGCAGGACTAATAAATGATAATTTTGAAGATTACTTATATAACCCTACATCATCGTTAGTTGAATATGTTAAAGATCTTGGAATCCCAGTGATATGTTTTCCAAGAAATATAAAAAATTATAAAGATTACTGTAAAATTATAAAACCTAACGCGGTTAATATAGATTATAATGTTGATCCAAATCAAATTATAAAAGATATTAATATACCTATCCAGGGTGGCTTGGACCCAAAAGTTTTATTAACAGATAAAGAAACACTTGCAAAAGAGACAAAAAGATATCTAGATATATTTAAAGATCATCCTTATATCTTCAATCTAGGTCATGGCATTTTGCCAGAAACAGACCCGAATATGGTAGATTATCTAGTAAAGATGGTAAGAAATTATTAATTTATGGATCAAGAATATATTCCACCGAAAAGAAAGACTAAGGTTGTATTTGTTCAGCTTGGGTCACCATCAGAACCGACAACAAAAGCTCTTAGAAAATATTTAAGAGCGTTCTTAGGAGATCCTAGAGTCGTAGATATAAATCCTTGGTTATGGAAGATAATTTTAAATTTTTTTGTTTTACCTTTTAGACCAAGGAAATCCGCAAAGCTATATGCAAGAATTTGGGATGGTGAGAGTTTTCCGCTGATAACTAATACGAGAGATTTTACTAAAAGTGTAAGTGAAGAATTGAAAAAAATTGACCCAAATGGTTATGTAGAAGTCAATTATGCTTTTTTATTATCTCCTCCGTATGTACATGAGGTTTATGATAGTTGGGAGGAGGACTTAAAAAAAGGAATCGGTGCAACAAAATTACTTGTTATACCAATGTTTCCACAATATTCTGAAAGCACAATAGCTTCAGGTGTAGACGCCCTAGCTAAAGAATTATCAAAGAGAGTTAAAATTCCGACTTTTGAAGTCATAACAAATTTTCATAGAACTCATGCTTTTATTGATAACTCTGTGAAACAAGTTGACTCAAAATTAGATGAATTAATTAAACAAGGAAAGAAAATTGATGGTTTGGTAGTAACTTTTCATGGAATGCAAAAAAGAAGAGTTGTTAGCAAAGGTGACGATTATTACAGACATTGTTATGAAACTTTCTGTCTTATTACAAATAATCTAAAAAATATTGAGGCAGAAAAATGTATGATGAGTTTTCAAAGTCGTTTTGGTTCTGAAGAATGGATAACACCTTACACAGAAAATGTAGTTAAAAAACTTATAGAAGAGGGGAAAAAAGAAATTGTAATTTATTCACCAAGCTTTGTAGCAGATTGTTTAGAAACCACTGATGAATTAGGTCACGAATTAGTAAATGAAGCAAAAGAATGGGGTGGAAATATTCATCCTGTAGAGTGTCTTAATACTAACAAAGACTGGTGTAGAGACTTTGCAAAATATACTTTTATCCAGGCGGAAGGTTCTGCGCAAGACAAAGAGGATATTGAGTATAAAGTAGATAAAAAATACTATCAAAAAATGCCTCAACAAATAATGAATAAAAAATAATTATTATTTAAAAATGCTTGGTTCTTTAATAATTTATTCAACTACAGATGGTCACACAAAAACTATTTGTGAGCGTATTAAGAATTATTTTAAAAATACTAAATTTACAAAGATTGTTCCTTTGGAGGATGTAACAAAATTAAATTTATCCGAATTTGATAAGATTATAATTGGCGCAAGTATAAGATATGGGAAGCATAATAAAAGAATTTTACAATTTGTTAGAAAAAATAAAAATATTTTAGATTTAAAAAAAACAGCTTTTTTTTCAGTTAATGTTGTTGCAAGAAAAATAGAAAAGAGCACTGCTGAAACTAATCCATATGTTATAAAATTTCTCAATAAGACAAACTGGAAACCAAATAAAGTGGATGTATTCGCTGGAAAAGTAGATTACCCAAACTATAATTTTATAAATAAAATTATTATCAAATTTATTATGATAATTACTAATGGCCCGACGGACACTAAAAATTCTTATGAGTTTACAAACTGGCATAGAGTAGAAAGGTTTGCCGAAGAGCTTGAAAATCTTTAAAATTAAATATACTTCAATTAAATTATCCTTTATTTAAGCTATTTTTTTATATATTAGCTAATCTGGGGTTGAAATTTTTGATGCAGTATATATATTTATTATATCTTAATTAAAAACTTCCACACATGAACATTCAAGAATTAAAAGAAAAAAGCTCAGAAAAGTTAATTACCGAAGCTGAAAAACTTGGCATAGAAAATGCGAGCACATTACGTAGACAAGAAATTTATTTTGCAATTCTAAAAAAGCTTGCAGAAAAAGGAGAAGAGATTACTGGTGGAGGAGTTCTTCAATTACTTCAAGACGGGTTTGGTTTTTTAAGAGCAATGGAGTCTAACTATTTACCTGGAGCTGATGATATTTATGTAAGCCCAAGTCAAATTAGAAGATTTGGTCTAAGAACAGGTGATACTGTTGAAGGTCCCATTAGATCTCCAAAAGATGGTGAAAGATATTTTGCTTTACTGCAAGTTAGCAAAATAAATTTTGAGGAACCAGATAAATTTAAACACAAAATTGCGTTTGACAACTTAACTCCTTTATATCCAAATAAACAATTGGGAATGGAAGTTGAGACAAATAAAGTAGAAAAAAAACCTGACCTAACTCCAAGGTTGATTGATTTAGTAAGTCCGATTGGAAAAGGACAAAGATCTTTAATTATTTCTCCACCTAAAGCAGGAAAAACAATGATTTTGCAGAGCATAGCAAATTCCATAACAGCTAATCATCCTGAATGTTACTTAATGGTCCTTCTTATTGATGAAAGACCCGAGGAAGTAACAGATATGCAGAGAACCGTTAAAGGTGAAGTGATAAGTTCTACCTTTGATGAACCAGCCCAACGTCATGTAGCAGTTGCAGAAATGGTAATCGAAAAAGCAAAAAGATTAACTGAGCATAAAAAAGATGTTGTAATTTTGTTGGATTCCATAACAAGATTAGGAAGAGCATACAATGCTGTTGTTCCAAGTTCAGGTAAAGTTTTAACAGGAGGAGTAGACGCAAATGCTCTTCAAAGGCCAAAAAGATTTTTTGGTGCTGCCAGAAATATAGAAGAAGGTGGATCTTTAACAATTATTGCAACTGCTCTAATTGATACAGGTAGCAGAATGGATGAAGTTATTTTTGAGGAATTTAAAGGAACAGGAAATAGCGAAACAATTTTAGACAGAAAAATATCAGAAAAAAGAATATTTCCAGCGATAGACATAACTAAATCAGGAACAAGAAGAGAGGAACTAATTTTTGATAAAAATGATTTACAAAAAATGAATGTTTTAAGAAGAATTATTGCTCCTATGGGATCTATGGATGCTATTGATTTTATTAATTCTAAATTAAAAACAACTAAAAATAATGCCGAGTTTTTTAACTCAATGAATAAGCCATCTTAAATAAGCTCCGAATAAGATTTCCCTTTATAAATAATTTAATTCTATCATTTCTTTTTCAAATTTTTTATTAATCTCATCTACTAACTCTTTACTTAGCATTGTTTTCCAATCATTTTTTGGACCTAAATGGAAAAATTTTACGCTATTATTTTGTTTATCAACAGTTTGTTCATTAAATTTTCCATTCATTTCTAAATTTTGTAAGTTTTGAAAAGAACATGTTGCAATTGCTTTTTTAATTTTAGATTCATCAAATTTTTTATTTAAATGATTTTCTAAATATTTGGAAATTTTAGAAAATTCTTGGTAAGGATCCTTTAATAGGTTTTCATATTTTATTAATAAATAATTTTTAGTCTTATTTTTCCAAGATAAATAATGTGTTTTCCATGAGCTAATTAATGTTGGAATTTTATTTTCCATCGGTTCAATATTTTTATTAGTAATAATACCAAGCCAATTGTGTTCCCTAAATAAAAAGCTTTTAACTTCGTCATAATTTTCAAATGAAAAATGATTTTTTACTGAACATGCAACACTCCTTGGATCTCTTACAATGTAAATAGCACCCAATGAATTGTTCTCATTTGTAAATTGATAATTTTCAATTTTACAATTTACATGATGAGTTTTTAAAAATTTAATTTTATTATCAAGGTTTAAATAATTCTGAACTCTATCCCAATTTTGATAAACTTTTTTTACATCCTGTAAATCATCTACAAAATTTTTAAATTGAGATCTTAATGGAAACTGATTTATATTTTCCAATTTAGACAGATCTACACTACCATCTTCAGTATATAAAAGTGAAGAAATAAAGGACCTGACCCAAGTATTTCCACTCTTAGGATATGAAGCCAACCAAATAATCATTTATAGGTAACCGAGATCTTTCATTTCAGAATTGAATTCTTTTTCAACCTCATTAACAATATTTACACTCAATATATTTTTCCAATTATTTTTTTTTCCTAAATTAAAAAACTTTAACCTTTCATTGCTATTTTTTATTTTAGGAGCTTCATTAAAACCTATTTTATCTTCCAATTTCTTTAGTCTATCGAATTCACATGAAGTTATACATTTTTTGATTTTTTGCTCGTTTATTTTAAAATTATTATTAGATATTTCTTTTATAAATTTTAGTGTTTTATAAAATGTAATATAAGTTTCATTTTCAAGATCTTCATATTTTACAAGGAGAGTTTTATACTTAATATTTTCTGCCCATGATTTATAATTTAATGACCATGATAAAATTGGTTGAAAAGCAAGAAATCTGTTTTGTTTTTTTGAAAATAAGGCCTTCTTTTGTGTTTTCATGAATTCAAGTGCTTGCTCGTGATTAATTTGATAGTGATTACAAATTGAAGTTATTACATTTCTAGGATCTCTAACAATATAAACCACTCCAAGTGTATTCTCGTTATTTGTAAAAGAAGAATTTCCTATTTTGAATAGAGCATTATGAGTTTTCAAAATTTTTAATTTTTTATCTTTATTTAAATTTTCTTGTTCTTTGATCCAATACTTAGCTGTATCTTCCACTTTTTCAAATTTATCTTTGTAGCTTGAAAATTGTTTTGGATTTGGAAAAGAGTCTATTTTTTCTAATATATTAAAGTCAAATTCTCCAGTTTCTGTATACAGGTAGGATGATAAAAGTGCTCTTAGCCAAGTATTACCACTTTTTGGGTATGATGCTAACCATATGATCATTTACAAATAACCTAGTTCTGTCATTTCTTTCTCGTATCTTTTACTAATTTCATCAGAATAATTTCTATCTAAAATTTTATGCCAATTATTTTCTGGTCCCAAATAAAAAAACTTATTTTTCTTGCCTTCTGTATTAGTGGTGCTTTCTGTAAATCCATGTTTTTTTTCCATACCTTGTAAATTGTTAAATGAGCTTAGATGGATAGCAGTATCAATTTGATCCTCATTAAATTTTACTTTAAGTATTTCAGTTAAAAAATTAGAAATTTTAGTAAACTCTTCTTTAGGCTTTTTAATAAGATCTTCATATTTTATAAGCAAATTATTTTTTTTCATATTTCTCCAAGATAAATAATGTGTTTTCCATGAACCAATAATCGTTGGTAGCGGATGTCGATCTTTATTTAAATACATTTCTTTTTCTTTTTCTGATGGTGTTAAGATTTGATTATCTCTAAATAAGAACCCTTTTGCGTCTTGATAATTAGAAAAACTATAATGGTTTTTTATAGATGTAATCACATTTCTTGGATCTCTAACAATATGAATTGTTCCAAGGGTATTTTGAATATCAGTAAAAATTGAGTCCTTATATTTAATGAACATGTTGTGTGTTTTAAAAAATTTAAAATTTTTATCAGAGTTAATTCTTTTTTGTGAAGATATCCAATTTTTTGCTATTTCATCAATATCTAAAACGTCCTTTAGCAAACCTTTAAAATGAATTTTATCAGGGAAAGAACTAATTGCTTTTAAATGATTTAAATTTAAATCTACTTTTTTACCCATTAATAAAGATATTATAAAAAATCTAACCCAAGTATTTCCACTCTTAGGATATGAAGCTAACCAAATAATCATTTATAAATAACCCAATTCCTCCATCTCATTTTTAAATTCTTTTTCTATTTCTTCTTTTATTTCTTTATCTAATATATTTTCCCATTTATTTTCTGGTCCAAGATTAAAAAATTGTTTTAATTCACCACTTTTTTTATCTTTAATGGCCTCTTTATAGCCCCCACTCTTTTCTAATTTTTGCAAGTTTTCAAAAGAATTTGATTTAATTGCTAATTCAATTTTATCTTTATCAAGTTCTAAGTTCATTATATTGGAAATATAATTATAAATTTTATAAAATTCTCCATTTGGATTAGATATTAAATCTTCGTATTTTATAAGTAGATAATTTTTTTTAAAATTCTTCCAAGTATTGTAATGATTTTTCCAAGAAAAAATTGGTGTAAACATATTTTGATTTACATTTGGATCTGATTCATCAAATTTTTTTCCTAAAGTTTTGTTATTATCAAGTAAAAATTCTTTAGCATCTAAATAATTTTTTTTAGAAAAATGATATAAAATAGATGTTACTATATTTCTAGGATCTCTAACAATATGAATTGCTCCTAGTGAAGTCTCGTAGTTTGTGAAAGTTGAGTTTTCAATTTTGCATAAAGCATGATGAGTTTTAAGAAATTTAATTTTATTATCTGAATTAATTCTCTTTTGAGAATTTATCCAATTAGATGATATTTCCTTAATGTCATCAATATTATCTAAAAGATTATTAAAATGAGATCTAAGTGGGTATTGAGGAATGTTGTATAATTCTTTTAAGTTTGCCTCATTATTTTTATTAAACAGTAAGGAGACTATAAATGACCTAACCCAAGTGTTTCCACTTTTAGGATAGGAAGCAAGCCAAATTATCATTCAGAAAATTATATAATTATGATTAATATAAAACTATAATAATTAAATGACTATTTATGCACTTTCTTCAGGACCTGGAACGTCGGGTATTGCAGTTATAAGAGTTTCTGGAGTTAACGCTGCAGAGTCAGTTAAACTATTAATTAGAAGCGATCTTCCAAGGCCAAGAATAGCAACTGTCAAAAAATTTAGCAAAATCAACAATTCTGAACTTATAGATGAAGGCATACTATTGTGGTTTCCAGGCCCAGAGAGCTACACAGGTGAGGATATGGCAGAAATCCATGTTCATGGCAGCATAGCTGTGGTGAGATCAATATTAGATCAATTATCAAAAATTGATGATTGTCGTTTAGCGGAACCTGGAGAGTTTACAAAAATTGCTTTTCTAAATGGAAAAATAAATCTGCTAAAAGCCGAAAGTATAGCAGATCTTATTTCTGCTGAAACAGAAATCCAAAGACAACAAGCTGTTAAAATAATGAGTGGAAGAAGTTCTGAAAAATTTAATTCTTTACGAGAAAAACTTTTAAAAATTTTATCAAATGTTGAAGCTAAAATTGATTTTCCTGAAGACGATCTTCCAGAAGATGTAATCAAAAATATAAAAATTGATTCTGAAAAAATAAGAAGAGAAATTGAAACAATTTTAAATGACCAAAAAGTTGGTGAGAGAATACGAGAGGGTTTTAAGATTGCAATTATAGGACCTGCTAATGCAGGAAAATCTTCTTTATTAAATTATCTTTCAAACCGAGATGTAGCTATAGTTTCAGAAATTGCTGGAACAACAAGAGATGTTATCGAAGCTCACTTAAATTTGGATGGCTATCCAGTTGTAGTTTCTGATACTGCCGGGATAAGAGAATCCAGAGATGAGATTGAAAAAAAAGGAATAAGGCTAGCACTCAAGAGAGCTGAGGATGCTGATCTAAATATAATAGTAATTGAGCCAAGAAGTATTGATTTTACTGGATTTTTGAATGATTTGATAAGTAAAAAATCAATAATTGTTATAAATAAAATAGATCTAGGTTATAAAAATATTAATCAACAAGTTAGAAAATTTAATCCAATTTTTTTATCAATTAAAAATGAAACAAATCTAGATGAATTAATTAATAGAATTAAAGATAAATTGAAAAATAAATTTGTTAATAATAATGAAACCTTAATTACCAGAGAAAGACATAGACAAAGTTTAGAAGCTTGCGTCCAAAATTTAAAAAACTTTGAAGAAAAAAATTCTCAGGAAGATTTCGATAAGGCTGCAGAGGATTTAAGATTAGCAACAAGACACCTAGGTATGATAGTAGGAAAAGTAGATATTGAAGAAATATTAGGGTCTATTTTTAGTGACTTTTGTATAGGTAAATAAGTATCGATTTCTTTGCTTTTGAACCTTTTTTTAACTGTTTTCTTGTAAATTTTAAGATCAATAATAAATTACAGCTATGAAAAATGAGATGTCATTTGATGTAGTTGTAATTGGTGGGGGTCATGCTGGATGTGAAGCAGCAGCATCTTCAGCTAGATTAGGTGTAAATACTGCATTATTTACTCACAAATTTGATACTATTGGTGAGATGTCATGTAATCCAGCTATAGGAGGATTAGGCAAAGGACATCTTGTTCGAGAGATAGATGCACTTGATGGTGTAATGGGAGAAGTTGCAGATAAATCAGGAATACAATTTCGGTTATTAAATAGAAGCAGAGGCCCAGCTGTACGCGGACCACGAACTCAGAGTGACAGATCATTATATAAGAAATATATGCAAGAAAAACTTGTAAATTATTGTAATTTAAGCATTTTTTCTGATCCTGTTATTGAGTTTATATTTGAAAAAAATAATATAATTGGTTTTATAACTCAAGAAGGTAAAAAAATAATATCATCGAAAGTAATTCTAACGACTGGAACTTTTTTAAATGGTTTAATACATATTGGTGAAGAGAAAACACCTGCTGGAAGATTTGATGAAAAACCCTCAACAGGATTAAGCGAACAATTAGTAAAATTTAATTTTAAAATTGGACGACTGAAAACAGGAACACCACCAAGGCTTGATGCAACGACAATTAATTTCGAAAAACTTGAAGAACAGCATGCAGATGAAGATCCATATTTTTTTTCTTTCCTTACAAAAAAAAATATAAATAGACAAATTTCTTGTAGGATGACTTATACCAATAAAGAAGTTCATAAAATCATTTCTAAAAATATAAAAAGCAGTGCTATGTACTCTGGAAGTATTCAAGGAGTTGGTCCTAGATATTGTCCTTCTATAGAAGATAAAATTGTAAAGTTTGCTGATAAGCAAAAGCATCAAATTTTTTTAGAACCAGAGGGTCTAAATGATAAAACTATCTATCCCAATGGAATATCAACCTCACTTCCTGCTAAAATACAGCAAGAAATATGTAACAATATCAATGGATTAGAGAATGTTAAGATTTTAAGATATGGATACGCTATAGAATATGATTTTGTGGATCCAAGAGAGTTATTTTTAACATTAGAGACAAAAAAAATTAAAAATCTTTACTTAGCGGGACAAATTAATGGAACTACAGGGTATGAGGAAGCTGCAGCTCAAGGATTGATAGCTGGAATTAATGCTGCATTATCCATAAAAGGTAAAGAACCATTTATTCTTGATAGATCTGATGCATATATAGGAGTTATGATAGATGATTTAGTCACAAAAGGAGTTGCTGAACCTTATAGAATGTTTACATCAAGGGCAGAATACAGGTTATCTCTGAGATCTGACAATGCTGATCTACGACTAACTCAAAAAGGAATTGATATTGGGCTAATATTAGATGAAAGAAAAGATATATACAAAGATAAATCATCTAAACTTGAAGAAAGTTTAAAAAATATGAACAACTCTTTTATCACTCCATCAAAAGCTTCAAAATTTGGTATAAATATTGCAAAAGATGGTGTTAAAAGAAATGCAATAGAAATATTGAGCCAAAATTCTGTGAATATGAGAAAAATAAGGGAAATTTGGCCAGAAATCAAACATTTTTCACGTGAAATTGACGAACAAATTGAGATAAAAGCTCATTATAAAGGATATTTAAAGAAACAAAATGCAGATATTTTAGCTTTTAAAAGAGATGAAAATCTAAAAATACCAGAAAATCTCGATTATGACCAATTTTCTGGATTATCAAATGAAGTAAAATCAAAATTTAAGAAAATAAAGCCAAAAACTTTAGGTCAAGCTCTTAGAATAGACGGAATTACTCCAGCTGCAGTATATATTTTGTTGTCTCATGTCAAAAGAAAGTCTATTAAGCATATAGCTTGATTGATTCGAATATTATTAAAACTGATAAAATTTATCTACCAAATGTTTCACGTGAAACATTGAGAGAGTTAGAGGACTATTCACAATCAATTTTGAACACAAATAAGAAAATTAATTTGATAAGTACAAGCACAGAAAAGTCAATAAATACAAGGCATATTTATGATAGTGCACAAACCATTGATTTTATTAACAAAAATGATATAACTATATGTACTGATCTTGGTTCAGGTGCAGGGCTTCCTAGTATAGTTTTGGGTATTTTGATGAAATCAAAAAAACAAGGTTTTAAGCAGATTTTTTATGAAAAGAGTTATCATAAGAGCAATTTCTTAAAAGAGATGGTAAAAAAATTTAAATTAGAAGCAAAAATTTACCAAAAAAATATATTTGAAGAAAAAAATTTAGTAACAGATGTAATAATTTGTCGAGCATTTA
>CETH01019953.1_pt1 | contig 13017 bp, 7 predicted proteins | sample 361461 | NCBI WGS metagenome assembly CETH01 (sample SAMEA2622695, study PRJEB7988) | marine metagenome | isolation source: saline water (ENVO:00002010), including
TTACAGTAAATGGTGGTGTTTATGAATTTGAAACATCTTATCCAGAAGCGGATGATAATAACCATTGTATGGAATTAGAAACTATTATTGAAGGTGTAATCCCTAACCAATGGGGTACCTGGGGCTATGGTAGAGCTGGATGGTGCCCAGGTCAAGATGTACATCCTGTAATTACAGATATTACAGATTATATATCAAATGGAGAAGAAAATGTAATGCAATATTCTGCGTGTCGGGAGTCATGGAGTGGGTGTGTTGATCCCCCTATATGTCCACCAAATGATTGTTATTGCCCTGAGATTGCAGTATCATCATATATAATTATTTGGCGTTAAGGTTACTTATTATGGAATTATCTAAGATATATGATCCAAAAAATGTAGAATCAAAGTGGTATAAAGTTTGGCAAGAACAAAAACTTTTTAAACCCAATAATAATTATAGTGATACTTTTACAATTATGATTCCCCCACCAAATGTTACTGGCATACTACATATGGGGCATGTTTTAAATAATACTATTCAAGATATTCTCATTAGAAAACAACGTATGAATTCAAATAGTACTTTATGGTTACCTGGAATGGATCACGCATCAATAGCTACAGAAGCAAAAGTAACCAAAATGTTATTAGAGCAAGGCCAAGATAAAGAAAAAATTGGTAGAACTGAGTTTTTAAAACATGCATGGGATTGGAAGGAAGAGTATGGCGGAAAAATTTTAAACCAATTAAAACGTTTAGGAGCTTCTTGTGATTGGGATGAAACTACATTTACAATGGACCCAGAATATAGTGAATCTGTTATTCATGCATTTGTTCAATTATATAAAGATGGATTAATATATAGAGGTGAAAGAATTATTAATTGGGATCCAAAAGGTTTAACTGCATTATCCGATGAAGAGGTAATATATAAAGAAAAACAAGGTTACTTATGGCATTTTAAATATCCCATTAAAAATAGTGACAGATTTATAGTAGTAGCTACTACAAGGCCTGAAACTATGCTTGGAGATACAGGAGTAGCTGTGAACCCAAATGATAAGAGGTATAAAGATTTAATAGGACAAACAATTATTTTACCTATCGTTAATCGTGAAATACCAATATTTGCAGATGAATACGTAGATATGGAATTTGGTACTGGTTGTGTAAAAGTAACTCCTGCCCATGATCCAAATGATTATGAAATGGGCGTACGACATCAATTGAAATTAATTAATATTTTTCATCCAGATGCAAAATTAAATGAAAATTGCCCTGAAGAATTCCAAAACTTAGATAGGTTTGAAGCAAGAAAATTAATAATTCAAAAATTAACTGAAAAAAAATTAATAGATAAAATTGAAGATTATACTCATCAAGTTGGGCACTCAGAAAGGACAGATGCAGTAGTAGAACCCTATATATCAAAACAATGGTTCTTAAAAATGGATAAATTGGCAGCTCCAGCATTAGATGTAGTAAAAGAAGGAAAAATTAAATTTTATCCAGAGCGATGGACAAAAACATATAATCATTGGTTAGAAAATATTAAAGACTGGTGTATTTCAAGGCAATTATGGTGGGGACATAGAATCCCTGTATGGTATAAAAATGATGAAATTTACTGTGGGAAAAATCCTCCAGATGGAGATGGCTGGGTCCAGGATGAAGATGTTTTAGATACCTGGTTTAGTTCATGGTTATGGCCTTTTGCAACTCTAGGCTGGCCTAAAAAAACTGCTAACTTACACAAATTTTATCCTACTAATGACTTAGTAACAGGACCAGATATTATCTTTTTCTGGGTAGCTCGAATGATTATGGCTGGTTTGTATTTTAAGAATGAAATCCCCTTTAAAAATGTATATTTCAATGGCATTGTACGTGATGACCAAGGTAGAAAAATGAGTAAATCATTAGGAAATTCAGCTGACCCACTTGATCTAATTGAAAAATATGGGTCTGATGCTGTGAGGGTAGGTCTATTACTTATTGCTCCAGCTGGATCGGATATATTGTATTCAGAAAAAAAATTAGAGCACGGTAGAAATTTTATGAATAAGCTATGGAATTCAACGCGTTTTATATTAATGAATGCAAATAATTTAGAAAGTGATTTACCAAAATATGAAAAATTACATATTACAGATAAATGGATTCTATCAAAATTAAATAATTCAATCAAAACAATAGATAAACATTATGGTGACTATAAATTAAATGAGGTAATAAAAACAATATATGAATTTGTATATGATTATTTTTGTGATTGGTATATTGAATTTACAAAAACACGTTTTTATGGAAAGGATTTGCAGGATAAAAAAATAGCTGAATCAGTATCTATTTATGTGTTAAAAAATATTGTAAAATTATTACATCCTTTTACACCGCATATTACTGAAGAAATTTGGAGTTTTGTATCTACAGATAATACTTTCGTCATTAACAGTCAAATGCCAAAATATGAATCAAACTTAGTGAATCATAATATAGAAAAAGATATTCAATTAATTATGAAAGCTATAATTGCAGTTAGAAATATAAAAGCTAGTTTAAATATTCCTCCTTCAAAACAAATTAATATACATGCAAAAGGAGCAGCAGAGTATACTGCTATTATTGAAAATAATATTGATTTGATGAATAGACTATTAAAAGTAGAAGAACTAAAAGTTGGAGAAACATTAAATAAGCCAATGCAGTCCGCTACTGCGGTGATTGAAAATCTTGAAATTTTTATTCCTCTAAAAGGGTTAATTGATATTGACAAAGAAATTCAAAGACTAGAAAAACAAGTTGCTGATATGACTGGTCGCTTAAATTCAGTGTCAGGAAAACTAAATAATAAAAATTTTGTTGAACGTGCTCCAAAAAATATTATAGATCATGAAAGAACTAAACAGGCTGATTATCAAGAACAATTAGATAAATTAAAGTCAAATTTAAATTCCCTAATGAAATAAATAATTTATTTTAAATTGAAATTTTCAAATCCATTATATGATGATATTACCTACCTAAAGGGCGTAGGCCCAAAAAGAGCTACACAATTAAAAACGTACGGCATTGAAACTATTTCAGATTTATTATATCACATTCCTAGAAAATACCTAGATAGAACCAATATAAAAAATATCAATCAAATCAAAATTGGAGAACAAGCTGTAGTCATTGGGAAAGTTATAAGCAAAAATATGAAAATATTAGGCAAGCGAAGGCTATTCCAAGTAACTATATCTGATGACACCGGAGAATTGCAATGTATATGGTTTAATGGTTTATCTTGGATAATTGAAAAGTTTAAAATTAATGACCAAGTTGCTGTATTTGGTAAAATAGAATTTTATAATGGTTTAAAAATTACTCACCCTGATTTTGATATTTTAGATGAATCAGAAAATTATAATACTGGTCAGATTATTGCTCAATATCCATCTACTTCTGATCTAAAATCAAAAGGCTTAGATAGTCGAGGGTTTAGAAATTTAATTAAAAATATAATTGATAATAATAAATATATTATAGATGAATTTTTGTCTGAACCAATATTAAAGCAAGAAAATTTAACTATATTAAAAAGTGCATTAAGATATATACATTTTCCTAAAGATAATGCTGATATTGAAAAAGCTTTATATAGATTAAAGTTTAACGAACACTTTTTTATTCAATTATTAATGGCTTTAAAAAGGAAAAATTTAAAAAATCATTTAGGGAGCACTTATCCTAAAAGAGGTAAATATTTAAAAAAGATTTATGAAAATTTAAATTTTGAATTAACTGGTGCTCAGATAAGAGTGCTAAGAGAAATACGCGCAGATTTAAAATCAGAGCAAGTAATGAATCGTTTAATCCAAGGTGATGTGGGCTCAGGGAAAACAATTGTAGCCGTTTTAACAGCTGCAATCGTAATTGCTGAGGAACATCAAGTCGCGCTTATGGCTCCTACAGAAATTTTAGCTGAACAGCACTTTGAAAGTATACAAAAATATTGCGACGCAGTAAATATTACATGTGGTTTAATTACATCAAACAAATCTCAAAAAGAAAAAAATGTTATTATTAATGAACTAAAATCAGGAGAAATCCAATTAATCATTGGTACCCATTCTTTAATTCAAGAAACAATTAAATTTAATCATCTGGGGCTGATTATTATTGATGAACAGCATAGGTTTGGAGTAGAACATAGAAAACTATTAATAGAAAAAGGGCAATCTCCACAAGTTTTAGCAATGACAGCAACTCCTATACCCAGAACTTTATCGATTACCATACATGGCGACATGGATATTTCTATAATTGATGAACTACCTAAAAATAGACTTCCAATAAAAACAAAACTAATCTATCCAAAAAATATTAAATCAATATATAACTTTATGGAAAGTGAAATGAAAAACGGTGGCCAATGTTTTGTGGTATATCCATTAATTGATGAATCTGAAAAATTAGACCTTGAGGCAGCAAAATCTGGTTTTGAAAAATTAAAGAATGTATTCCAAGATTACACTGTGGGATATATTAATGGTAAAATGAATAAAGATGAAATTGATCAGCAAATGAACAAAATGAATAAAGGAGAAATTGATTGTTTGGTTGCAACGACTGTTATTGAGGTAGGAATTAATATACCGAACGCCACTGTTATAATGATTGAAAATGCTGAGAGATTTGGAATGACTCAATTGCATCAATTGCGTGGCAGAATTGGACGGGGGACTAAACAAAGTTATTGTTTTTTTGTACAAAGGAAGAAAACACCTAACGCAGATAAAAGATTAAGTATTATGGAAAATACTTTAGATGGGTTTGTAGTATCAGATGAAGATTTAAAAATGCGAGGTCCTGGAGATTTTTTTGGAACAAAACAACATGGATTTATCAAATCAAAAGTCGTAGATTTTGCAAATGACGGAGCAATTATAAGAAGGGCTAGACAACAAGCGTTTGAGCTTATTATTAAAGACCCTTTGCTTAAAAAAAATGAGCATCAAAAAATAAAGAATGTATTTAAAAATAAATATAATGATATGTTGGAGTTTATAAAAATTGGATAAAATATCTAATAAACAAATTAATATGCTATTAACCGTATTATCATTTATAATACCATTTTTCATCTATTATTTTACTATGGCTCCTACTGTATCTTTGTGGGATTGTGGAGAATTTATATCTACTTCAATTATTATGGGGGTTCCTCATCCTCCCGGTACACCTTTATATTTATTAATAGGTAATTTTTTCTCTCAAATTCCTATTTTAGGCGACTTAGGTGCTCGAGTCAATCTCATATCTCCGATTGCTAGTGCGCTATCTGTTATGTTCCTTTATTTAATTATAACAGAACTGATTAAATTGATGAATCAGAAGGAAAACAATAAAATGTACTTTGCTGCATTTATTGGTGCCCTAACCTTTTCAATTACAGATTCACAATGGTTTAATGCTGTAGAGGCTGAAGTCTATGCTTTATCAACATTTTTTACAGCTATTGTGGTATGGCTTATTTTAAAATGGGCAACTACAAAGGATTCTTCTAATGAGATTAAATATTTAATTTTAATTAGTTACTGTATTGGATTGGCCATTGGAATTCATTTATTAAATTTGCTAGCAATCCCATTTATTGCATTGATTATTTTTTATAAATTAAATGAATCTAAAACTATAAGGCCTTTACACTATATAATATTAGCAATAAGTACTGGATTAGTATTTTTAATTATATATAAAGGAATCATTAAAGGATTACCATCAATTGCTAATAAAATTTCAGATCCAATAATGTTATATGCTTTTTTACTTATTACAATTATTGCCTCCATCATAATAAATATGAATTTAACTAATAAAATAAAACATGTTGCTATCTTAGTTTTTTCGTTTTTTTTACTATTTATCACTGCAAACGAATTATTTATTACAGATTATCAGGTATCATTAAAAAATAAAAAACAAAACATACAGGGCTACGAATATAATTTGCGGGATAACCAAGCAAAGACATATGATAAATTTATGGCTGCTCCAAATGAAGAAGCTCAAACTTTTCACTATATGGATTTAATCCAAAATTCAATTAAATCAGATGTAACTTCATGGATAATTAGTAATATAGAAAATGAGATTAAGTTTTATGAAAATGAAGGGGTGAGTTATTTTGAATTATTAAATAATCAGACTATATGGAATTTTATTAAAGTAATTTTAATGGTTGCTATTGGAATATTGCTAATGATAAAATTTAAAACTAAACTCAGAGACCCCGACCACTATTATAATATTTCCAGATTAATTATTACAACTACTTTGATGGTACTGATTGGTTACTCTACTTATAGTTTAATTTTTATACGAGCTCAGCAAAATCCAAAAATAAACTATAATAACCCTGAGGATATCAAAAGTGCATATCAATATATCAATAGAGACCAATACGGTCAGTGGAGTATTCTAGATAGAAAAACATCATTAGTAATTAATAGTCAAGGCAATAATGAAAGCTGGAAACGATATACAAAAAACCCAAATAATGTTACCCAAGAAGAAATCACTAATTTTGTCTGGGACTATCAATTTAAAGAAATGTATTTAAGATATTTTGCTTGGCAATTTATAGGTAAGGAAGAGTGGAGTCAAAGAAGTTGGAATAGAAATAGTTTAGATGGAATGCCTCTAATGAGTATGCGTCCATTGCAAGGTGTGGATATGACAAGATACGGCATCCCATTAGCATTTATAATTGGATTATTGGGAATGTTTTATCATTTTAAACGAGACCCAAAAAGAGCACTATCAGTATTAACATTATTTGTACTAACAGGATTAGCAATTGTAGTTTATCTCAATCAAAGTGATCCTCAGCCACGTGAAAGGGATTATGCTTATGTAGGTAGCTTTTTTGCATTTGCAATATGGATAGGAATTGGTTGCTATAGTATAATTTCTCATATAAAAACAAAATTTACTTTAGATACAAAGATAACATCATTAATCTTATTGGTAGCTATGCCCTTTATGATGGGCTTAAAAGATTGGAATACACATGATAGGTCTAACAGATATGAAGCGTGGGACTATGCGTATAATTTATTAAACTCATGTGATCCAAATGCAATTTTATTTACAAACGGTGATAATGACACATTCCCTTTATGGTATATGCAAGAAGTAGAAAAAATAAGACAGGATGTTAAAATAGTAAATTTAAGCTTGTTGAATTTTCCAAGCTATATCAAACAATTAGATGAGCATAGCCCTAGCTTAGATATGTTTAAAAGGAGTATTAGTGGAAAAAATATTGATGAATATTTAAAAATAGTAGAATCAGAAAACTATGAATCATTAATGGACTATGGTTTTAAACGTTGGCTTCAAAATGATTCTAGGGTTGAGCTCTCAACTGATTCAGGTCAAAATTTTACCTGGCAATTTAATCCTGGAACTTATGGTGTAGGACTCACAAATCTAACTATTTTAAAAATAATAGAAAAATGCTTTGATAAAAATCCAATTTATTTCTCAACTACAACTGGAAATAATAACCTAGGACTAGATGATTACTTATTGCAAGAAGGTTTAGTTTACAAATTAACAAATCAGAAAAATAATACCCCAATGGATATTCGTATGGATATTGATAAAACAATTCATATGATTACCAAATCAATTGGTAATGAAATTAGAAATAGTCAAGATTATAATAATCATTATAAAAATCAAGAAGAGGGATTTGGTGTTTATCGTTATAATAAACTTGATGTTGAGGACATTTTTTACGGGCCTAATATTGAACGATTAGCTGCAAATTATCGAAATGTATTTTTTAAAACAGCTGCCAATATCGCTTTAGATTTAGAAAGAGATAATCATCTTACGGAAAGTTTTGAAATTATAAATTTAATGCTTGAATATTTTCCAGCTGATGTAATACCAACTGAAATATCCTATGATTATGGCGCATTATCCTATTGCCAATCTTTATTGCAAGTTCTACAATTTAAAATTCAAACTGGTAGCATTTTTGAAAATGAAGCTGCATTAATTGACCAAAATATTACATCATTACTATCAACTGTAACCCCAGAATTAGTGCAAAAATATTTCCCTGATTTTTATATAAAATAAAAATGGATGCAAAATTAAAATTATCAATTATTATCCCCCATCTAAAGGGAGAAAAAATTTTAGATGATTGCATAAAATCAATAATAGAAACCACTTATAATATTGATTATGAAATTATTGTAGTTGATAACAATTCCCAAGATAATAGTATTAAAAAAATACAAAATGCATATCCCCAAGTTAATATCATTGAGTCAGCTGAAAATAGAGGCTATGCTGGCGGATGTAATCTAGGAGCAAAAGATGCTAAAGGAAAATTCTTATGCTTTTTGAATAATGATACTGAATTAACACAAGATTGCTTTTTAAATATGATCAATACAATAGAAAAAAATGAAAATATAGCTTCAGTACAACCTAAAATTAAAAATTATTTTAATAAAAATAATTTTGATTATGCAGGTGCTTGTGGTGGGTATATAGATTATTTAGGATATCCATTTTCAAGGGGGAGAATATTTAATACCATTGAAGAAGATCAACAACAGTATGAATCTGAACAAAAAATATTCTGGGCAAGTGGTACTGGATTTATTACACAAACAAAAATATTTCATGAAATGGGGGGCTTTGATGAATCTTTATTCGCACATATGGAAGAAATTGATTATCATTGGAAATGTTTATTAAATGGATATGATGTATATGTTCAACCAAAATCTACTCTATACCATAAAGGTGGACAAACATTAGCCTATGGATCATATAAAAAAATATATCTAAATCATAGAAATAGTATGATATTATTTTTAACCACTAATCAAGAAATATCATTTTTAAAAATATTGAAAAGACTAACACTAGAAAAGATCGCAATTTTATTTTATATAATAAAATTAGATTTTAAAGGGGCTTTTGCAATTGTGCATGCTCTTTTATGGCTACTATTTAATATTATTTATTTATTCAAAAGAAAGAAAGCTGTAAAAAAATTAATACGTAATTATCATCCAATATCAACTGCGTTAATGAAAAATTATTCAATTGTAAAAAAATATTTTTTAAATGAAAAAATGAAATTCCATCAGTTAGATTGATTGTCAGATAAATAATTATATAGCTTTTTAATTTTTAAATTTTTGTCAGTAAAAAAGAAATAAGCCCCGTATAAAGTGTACATAATTAAACTATATAAATGTAAAAGAATAATAAAATTATTATAATCTTGAATTCCTAATTTATTTAAAATTCCCTGTACACCAATATGAAAAACTCCAAGTCCTCCAAATCCAACAGGAATCATTAGCATAAAAGAAGAGGTCACTAAAATTAAAAGGCAATCAAAAATACTTAATTGAAATTCAGAAAAAATAGATTGAATTAAATATACATTAACACAATAAATAGACCAAATTAGCAAAGAATAAATCATAATATATCTTTTATGAGAAAACTGAATATCAGAAAAGCCTTCCCAAATATTTTTAAAAATATTATTGATAGAATCAGGAAAAGAAATGTTTAAAATTAACTTATATAATAGGTAGCCTAATACAGGAATACATAATAAACATAATAGAAATGGAATCGATATAAATTGAAAATTTATTTCTAAATATTCAGCACCGTAATGAAATAGTACAATTACTCCAAAAAATAAAATAGTAATAATATCCAAAAAACGTTCCATTACAATAGTTCCAACAATATAGCTTGTTTTTTGTTTATTATTTTTTGCAACCACATAACTTCGAATAATATCACCTATTCTAAGAGGTGAAACACAATTTATAAAATAACCAATAAACTGAGATTTAAATAAATTATAAATATTTAATTTAGTGCTAGAATTAAATAAATATTTCCATCTATGTGCACGTAAATACACACTCAAAATTAATAGAATACATGCAAAAAATAAATAATACCATCTGATTAAAATTAAAGAAATTAATTCAGAAAATGTCAAATCTGAACCTGCATTATTAATAAAAAATATAATAGTAGCACTAGTAATAAATAGGCTAATTAAACTATGAATGATAATTTTGATAGTTTGCATCATTAATCTCTTAAGTCAAGAATAAATGCATCTAGAAATTGAAAAGAATATGGATTATTTAAATCTAATGCTTTATTTGTAAAATTTAAATTTAATAAAGAAAATGAAAATTGATTATATTCAATATTTAGTTTGCTAATAGATGATGAATCAGATGAAAATTTTAAATATACTTTTAAATCATGCATATTTAAATTCAATGGCAAATTAGTAACCTGTCCATTATTATCTAAATCCATCTTTTCCAAATTATTAATATTAAAAAAATTAAAAAGTAAAGAATCAATTTCGGGATTATTATCTTCTATAAATATTTGATTCGTATTTCTATTATATCTTTTCATAGTATTATTCTGAAATAAAAAAATATAATTATTTAATACAATTTTACAAGTATCTTGACCAATAAAAATTGAGCCTTTCCCTAATTGTGAAATCCCATCTATATTACTATTTTGATAATCAAAACTAATATGCTTAATCGGCATGGACAAAAATGCTTGATGGTTATTAATAAAGTGATTAAAGCTAGATTGGGAATAATAAAAATTAAAAATTATATGTGTAATAAATAAATATTTGAGCATATTAATTATTATTTATTAAATATATTATTAATATAAGCTTCATCTACAAGAATGTCACGCGCCTTACTTCCACTGTAACCACTGATAATCCCTAATGATTCTAATTCATCAATTAAACGTCCTGCCCTGCTATACCCAATTCTAAATCGACGTTGCAATAATGATACAGAGGCTTGTCCAGTATCAACAATTAATTTAGCTGCCTCTTCTAATAATTCATCATGATTATCCTCTAAATTTGCTTTTCCTTCAATAGTTACTTTTTTAGCTTCAGGTAATTTCAGTTCACTTGGTTTAGGCTGCGTATTAATATGTGTTAATACCTCTTGTATTTCATCTAAATTAATAAATGCATTATGCAGTCTAATTGGAGAGCCTGTTCCAGGTTGTAAAAATAATAAGTCTCCTTTTCCAAGTAATTTTTCAGCTCCCATTTGATCTAATATGGTTCTTGAATCTACTTTTGAAGATACTTGGAATGATAATCTTGCAGGAAAATTAGATTTTATTAACCCTGTAATAACATCTACAGATGGCCTTTGAGTAGCTACTACTAAATGAATGCCTACTGCACGCGCTTTTTGTGCAAGTCTAGTAATTGGGTCTTCAATTGCTCTGCTTGAAGTCATCATTAAATCAGCTAATTCATCAATTAACACAACTAAGTAAGGAACATTTTCCATTGTTTTATCGTTAGCATATTTACTATGATATTCTGAAATATTTCTAACACTTGCTTCAGCAAATAATGAAAACCGGCGCTCCATTTCATGAATTGATGCATCTAATATTCCAACTGCATTATCTGCTGTGGTCATTACATATTCATCTAAATTAGGTGATGTAGTTAAATGATAACCAACTAATTGTTTGTAAATCGATAATTCTAATTTTTTAGGATCAATTAATACAAATTTAACCTCATCTGGTTTTGCCTTATATAAAATAGACATAATAATAGTATTAATACATACTGATTTACCTGCCCCCGTAGCACCAGCAATCAGTAAATGTGGTAGTTTCCCTAAATCAAATACAAAAGCATCACCAGTTGTAGTTTTTCCAACAGCAATTGTGAGCTTAGATTCAGAATTAAGATATTTTTCTGAATTTAAAATACTTTTCAAAAATACAGTTTGGGGATTTGCGTTTGGTAATTCTATACCAACAGAACTAGAGCCTGGAATAGGTGCAATCACACGAATACTTTTAGCTTGCATTACTCTAGCTAAATCATCAGATAAAGTAGTAAATTTATTAACCCTGACTCCCTCTGCAGGTTCTATTTCAAATAATGTAATAACAGGTCCTGGAGATATACGTATCACTTGGCCCTTTACATTGAATGTTTCTAAAGCATGTATTAATTGCGATGCTTGTGTTTTTAAATCATCTTCAGTTAAAGAATTCGTAATTTCTATTGGATTATTTAATAAATTAGATGAAGGTAATTTATAATTATCATAGGCTTGACTATTAATTTGATCAATATCTCCTGTATCAATTGATTCTTCATCATCTATGATAATATCATGATCGTTCTCAATATCCTCATCTAATTTTTCTTCAATATCACTGTCTTCAGAAATAATATCTTGATCATCTATCTCATTATTTAATGGTTCATCAGAGTTATTTTTTAAATCAGGGGGAACATCATTTGATTTAACAGGTTCGCTTGATAGAGTTGTGTTTATGGTGCTTGATTGATTAATTTCAATCTGTTCTGATTTAAATTTAGAAATTAGATTTTTAAATTTCTCAACGCCTTTAAAAGTAATATCATAAATAGAAAATTCAATAAATCCACGCAATAAAATTAAAAAAGTAATAGGCAATAAAATGTAAATAAAATCTCTAATGGATTCATGTAAAAAATTATGTGCTAAATAACCAAATAAACCTGCCGTATCGCTTACCCCAAAATACCACGTTAAAAAAATAGATACCCACAATCCGCACCCTAATTGATATAATGATAAAAAGACATATTTTTTACTACTATAATCCTTGCGAGTAAACAGTAAATAAGAGTACATAAATAAAATACTACAAATAAAAAAAGACCCATAGCCTAAACAATATTTAACTAAGATAGATGAAATGCTGGCACCTAAAATTCCTGTAAAAGGTAGATTATTATTATATGTAGAATCAGAAAACAATAAATCTTTAATTATACTTGGCTCATAATCAGATTTAAAACTAATTAAACTCAAAAAAATAAAAAATGATAATGAGGCTAATAAAATTGCGAATATTTCATTATTTTTTTTTGACATAATTACCTTAATTATTTATGCAA
>CETH01074405.1_pt1 | contig 13016 bp, 9 predicted proteins | sample 361461 | NCBI WGS metagenome assembly CETH01 (sample SAMEA2622695, study PRJEB7988) | marine metagenome | isolation source: saline water (ENVO:00002010), including
TTAATGAAAAAAACTGAATATTCGAATGAACATCAGCAGTCTCTAAGACAAGGTATTATTCACAATGATGGTAATGAGCACAATATTGTTGTAAACGAAAATGGGGAGGCAGTTGGGATCATTGATTTTGGAGATATGGTACATTCATATAGAGCTTCCGAGCCTGCGATTGCAATGGCATATGTTTGTATTAATAATAATGAGCCCCTCATGGATATGGCTTGTGTATTAAAAGGATTTCATAAATATTACCAACTCTCAGATGATGAGTTACGTTTTATAATTTATTTGGTATGCCTAAGGCTTTCGATATCTGTAACAATGGCAGGGTATCGGAGCAAACTTTTCCCCGATAATAAATATCTGACGATATCTGAAAAGGGTGCTTGGGAATTTCTAAAAAAAATGAGTACTGAAAACATGATGGATTGGGCAGATAAATTTTTAGAGTATGCTAAGTCAGAGTAATATTTATAAACTCAGAATGAAGCATATAGCGCCTTCATTTAGCATCTCATATGATGACCCTCTGCATATTGTTAACGGAAGAGGTCAATATCTTTATGATTCGAAGGGGGTTAAATATCTTGATGCCGTAAACAATATCCAACATGTTGGCCACGCGCATCCCAGAGTTGTTGATGCGATAGAGAAACAATCAAAGAAACTTAATGTTAATACGAGATATTTAGATGAACTGATAGTCCAATATGCAAAGGAATTGACTGAAAAATTTCCTGAGAAATTAGAAGTCTGTTATTTCACTAATTCTGGAAGTGAATCAAATGATCTTGCTCTTCGCATCGCTCGCACATTAACTGGGAGTAAGGAAACTATAGTATTAGGTGATGCATACCATGGTCACAGTTCTGCATTGATTGAGATTAGTCCATATAAATTTTACGGTGATGGTGGTTCGGGTTGTCCGAGTTTTGTTCATGTCCTCCCACGTCCAGATCCATATCGCGGTAAATATGTTGGGTCCGATTGTTTTAAAGGTTATATCGATGAATTAGATGATATTTTAAGAGCCTTAAAAAGAGAGAATAAGGGTGTAGCTTCTTTTATAGTTGAGCCAATTATGGGCTGCGGTGGTCAAATTATCTTTCCAAATGATTTCCTTCATTCTGCTTTTAAGGTTGTAAAAGAGTATGGAGGCATATGTATAGCCGATGAAGTGCAAGTAGGTTTTGGTAGGGTGGGTAGTCATTATTGGGCCTTTGAAACTGAAAATGTTATCCCAGATATAATTACCGTAGGGAAGTCAATGGGGAATGGACATCCTCTATCGGCTGTAATTACGACCAGGGATATAGCTGATAGGTTTAATAATGGGATGGAATATTTTAATTCTTTTGGGGGTAATCCTGTTTCATGTGCAATAGGTAGAGCAGTTTTAAAAATAATCGAAGAAGAGAGACTCCAGGAGAATGCGCAAAAAATTGGTTCCTACCTAATTCATTTATTACAAGATTTGAAGAATAATCATTCTATAATTGGTGATGTAAGAGGGCGGGGGCTATTTATTGGAGTTGAGCTTGTTAGAGATAGGTTAACAAAAGAGCCAGCGTATAATGAAGCAAAAAAGCTAATTAATATAATGAAAGAAAAAGGTATATTGTTGAGTGTGGATGGGCCATTTAATAATGTTATAAAGATAAAACCACCGCTTGTGTTTAACGAAGAAAACGCAGAATTTTTAGTTAATGAGCTTAGTGAAACCTTTGAATTTATTAGATAAAAGGATGTGAAAAATGAAAAGGTCAGTTTCTATCACAATAGCTATATTAATTATATTTTTTTCAATAGTTTTAGTGCAAAAGGTTAAGAAAACATACTTCGCCAACCATTGGGAAGATCAGACTGTTTTTAATATAAATCGTCAATCTCCTCGGGCTCATTTTTTTTCTTATGAAAATGAAAAACTTGCTAAAACTGGGAATCCAGAAAATTCAAAATTTTTTAAATCTTTAGATGGTGATTGGTATTTTCACTTTTCCAAAAACCCGGATGGAGTAATAAAAGATTTTGAAAAAATAAATTTTAACATAAGCAGTTGGGATAAAATAAAAGTACCAGGTAATTGGGAGTTACAGGGCTATTCCGAACCAGTTTATTTAAATACTGATTATCCATTCAAACCAAACCCTCCTTACGTTCCTCATGAGAATAATAGTATCGGAAGTTATGTCCGTTATTTTCATATTGAAAAAAATTGGATAGATAAGGATATTATTTTACGTTTTGGTGGAGTACGCTCTGCATTTTATGTTTGGGTTAATGGAGAAATGGTTGGTTATAGTCAAGGTTCTAAAACTGCTGCCGAGTTTGATATTACCAATGTAATAAAAAAAGGGGAGAATAAAGTTGCAGTAAAAGTTTTTCGATTTTCTGATGGCTCTTATTTGGAATGTCAGGATACTTGGCGGCTAAGCGGTATAGAGCGTAGTGTTTATTTGTATGCTTTACCGAAGGTTAGAATTGAAGATTACTTTGTCAAAGCAGGATTGAGTGATAATTACAAGAGAGGAATATGTTTGCTAGAGGTTGATTTATTAAATAAAGAAAGATATACTGGTAAATATCATATTGGCTTAACAATTAAAAAAGGTAAGCAAAAAATATTAGATATGGAAAAAACTACCAGCATTGATTCTACTAAAAGAATTTATTTTTCTTCTAGTGTGGGTAGAGTGATTCCTTGGTCTGCAGAAACACCAGAATTGTACCAGATGCAGCTTTTTTTATATGATAGTCAAAGAAATTTAATTCAAACTGTTATACAAAATATCGGGTTTAAAAGGGTCGAGATAATTAATGGTAGATTATTACTTAATGGGGAAAAAATTGTTATTAGAGGTGTTAATCGCCATGAGTGGGACCCTATTCATGGCAGAGCTATAACGGAAGAGTTAATGTTGAAAGATATTAAACTTATGAAAGAGAACAATATTAATGCTGTTAGATTGTCCCATTACCCTAATCAAGAGCTGTGGTATGAGCTTTGCAATCAATACGGTCTATATGTAGTTGATGAAGCTAATATAGAGGCTCATGGAATGGAATGGACTAAGTTTGGATATGAACACTTAACAAATGATACAAGTTGGGCGGACCAATTTATGGATAGAGCAAATCGGATGGTTGAAAGAGATAAGAATCAGGTATGTATTATTCTCTGGTCTATGGGTAATGAAGCTGGAGATGGAACCAATTTTAATAAAATTTATAATTGGATTAAGAAAAGAGATAATACCCGTCCCGTTGTTTATGAACAAGCGGCTTTAAATAAAAATACAGATATTGTTTTCCCGATGTATAAAAATGTAGAATATTTAGAGGGTTATGTCAAATCGAATCCAAAACGCCCTCTGATTCTATGTGAATATGCCCACGCTATGGGTAATAGTGTCGGGAATTTAAAGGAATACTGGGAGCTAATAGATGAAAAAGATATATTACAAGGGGGCTTTATATGGGATTGGGCGGATCAAGTTTTGTTAAAAACAGATTCTTCTGGAAATGAGTATTGGGCATATGGAGGCGATACAAATTCAGAAATTTTAAAAAACGATTCTAATTTTTGTGCTAATGGTTTGGTATCAGCAGATCGTTCCTTAAATCCACATATTTATGAGGTAAAAAAAGTATACCAGCCAATAAAATTGAAAATGCTGGATCAAGATCAAAATACTTCAAGAATAACAAAAATAATTATTAAAAATGGGTATAATTTTTTAAATCTAGACCATTTAGATTTTTCTTGGATAATTGAAGAAGATGGTAAAATAATTATGAGTGGCAAGCTCACTCAAATGAATTTAAATCCAGGGGAAAGCGAGGTATTTTCTTTTAACCATGGTAATATTTCAATTTTACCAGGGAGTGAATATTATCTGACAGTTTTAGTAAAAACGAAAAAGAAATCTCAACTTTTGCCTAAGGGTTTTCTTCTAGCTTGGGAGCAGTTTTATTTACCTATAAAAAAAGAAAAAGAGGAAAAAACTCCAATTGAATATCCATTAATTGAGCTAATCGATTACCCAACCCATTATGAAATTGTAGGAGAACAATTTAAATCATATATAGACCGCGAATATGGTCATCTAGCTCAGTTTGAGTATATGGGAGAAGATTTATTTCTTAGTGGTGTAAAACCGCACTTTTGGAGAGCTCCGATTGATAATGATATTGGTAATAAAATGCCTCAAAGATTGGGTATTTGGAAAAATGTGGAGGAAGATGTTGAGTTAATTAGTTGTAACGCAAAACAATTAAATAAAACTATAGAAATAATATCTGTTTTAAGGCACCGGCTTTCCGAAGCTTTAATTGAGATTAAATATTTATTTTATGAAGATGGAAAAATAAGAATTAAGCAATCCATATTAGAGATTGATGACCATTTACCTGATTTACCTCGTTTTGGGGTTAAGATGACTTTGCAAGGTAACTTAGATAAAATCTCTTGGTTTGGTAGAGGTCCACACGAGTCTTACTCTGATAGAAAAACATCAGCAAAAGTAGATTTCTATTCCGGAAGTGTTTGGGAGCAGACTTTTCCTTATGTAAGACCACAAGAAACTGGAAATAAAACAGATGTTTATTGGATGGCCCTTCAAAATGAAGAAATTGGGATAATGGCAAAAGGAGTTCCTGTTTTTGATGCAAGTGCTCATCAATACCCGTACAGCGATTTAGAAAATGATCCAAAAGATCGAAAACATGGAAAAACTGATATCGTACCAAAGGATCAAGTGGATTGGCTTATTGATTATAAACAAATGGGAGTCGGGGGTGATGATAGTTGGGGCGCATTTCCTCATAAGAAATATATTTTGAAACCACAGAATTATACATTTGAATTTTTTCTTATTCCGTTCCAATCTAGAGATGATTTAAGAAAAATTTCAAAAACAAATTTTTGAAAACTTTATAACAACTAGATAAATTATTTTTATGCGATACTCTGATAAATATTTTATGAATCTAGCTATATCTGAAGCAATAAAAGGAGATTCTGATGTTTATCCTAATCCTCGAGTAGGATGTATTATCGTAAAAGATAATAAAATAATTGGAAGCGGTTACCATAAATTATTTGGTTCTGAGCACGCTGAGGAAGCTGCAATAAAATCAGCATCAAAAAATTTGCATGGTGCAAGTATTTATATAACTTTAGAGCCCTGCTCTCACTTTGGTAATCGTCCACCATGTACTGATTTGATTATTAGAAATAACTTTAAAAAAGTTGTTATTGGTAGTTTGGACCCTAATCCAATAGCTAATAAAGGATCTGAGGTTTTAAAGGCTAGTGGTATAAAAGTTATTACTGGTGTTTGTGAGTCAGAATCAAAAAAAATTAATCAAAGATTTTACACCTATTATGAAAAGGGTAGGCCGTATGTGATTTTAAAATTTGCTTCAACTTTAGATGGGTTTTTAGCAGAAAAAAATGGTCGCTCTAAATGGATCACTGGCGAAAGGGCTCGGAAATCTGTACATCAGTTAAGGAGTAAATGTGATGCTATTTTAGTTGGGTCAAAAACAATATTAAATGATAATCCTGAGTTAACTAGTCATGGCGAAGGTAATGACCCTAAGATTGTTATTATTAATCCTAATACCTCTATTCCCAAAAATTTTAAAATTCAAAAGAATACCCCGATGTTCATTAATGATGGCTTAACTAATAACTGGGAAAAAAATATTTCAATTATTTTAAATAAATTAAAAAATAAAAAAATTCAGACTGTACTTGTTGAAGGTGGGGGAAAAACAATTAGTTCCTTTATTGAGTCAGATATATTTGATGAAATTCATATGTATCTTGGTCCTAAATTTTTAGGTGAGGGAATCTCATTTTTTAACAAAATTAGCAAACTAGAAGATGATCGAGGTTTATACATTGATAAAATTGAAAATTTTGAAATGGATATTTGTATAAAATATATTAGAAAATATTGATGTTTACTGGTATCGTAGAAGAAATTGGAATAATTAGATCTGTTGCTAAAAATAAGGATGGTTTAAAGTTGGATATTGAGGGGAATCTAATTTTTAATGACCTAAAAGTTAATGATAGTATATCCTGTTCAGGGATTTGCTTAACGGTTATTGAAATAAAAGATAATATATTTTCTGTTCAACTGGTTCACGAAACAATTAATCGCTCTAATGCCTTAAACTGGGGTGATGGAGCCCGAATTAATCTGGAGCGCGCATTGCTACCATCTACAAGAATCGGCGGGCATTTTGTCCAAGGACATGTAGATTGTACTATATCTGTAATAAAGGTTTATGAAAAAGATCGTTCTGCGTGGATAAAGTTTGAACTTAAAAACTCTCTTGATAAATTTATTATTCAAAAGGGTTCAATTGCTTTAGATGGAGTTAGTTTAACTGTAGCAAAAAAAAGTAGGGGCAATTTTGAAGTAGCTATTATTCCTCATACAATGGAGCTTACAACTTTTAGTTTCCTGAAACCCGGTTCTATAGTTAATGTCGAAGTAGACATGATGGCGAAATATATAGAAAACTTATTGAAAAAATAAAAATGAAATTTCATTCTATTCCTAATGCTATAAAAGATATAAGCAATGGTAAAATGGTCATTGTCGTTGATAATGAAGATCGAGAAAACGAAGGTGATTTAGTAATGGCATCTGAGTTAATTACTCCCAATGCCATTAATTTCATGGCAAAGGAAGCACGGGGCTTAATATGTGTTTCAATTAGTCAAAGAAGAGCAAAAAAGCTGTACCTCGAACCAATGAATCGAAGAAATACGAGCCTTCATGAGACGGCTTTTACTGTGAGTGTGGATGCTAAAGATAACACAACAACTGGCATATCAGCTTTTGATCGTGCTGAAACAATACGTGTTTTAACTTCAGAAAGTTCAACTCCAGATGATTTAGCCAAGCCAGGTCATATTTTCCCCATTGTTGGGAAAAAAGGAGGTGTCCTAAGGCGTGCTGGACACACTGAGGCTAGTATGGATTTATCTTGTCTTGCAGGATTAAAAGCAAGTGGCGTTATTTGCGAAATTATGTCTCAAGATGGATCAATGGCGAGAAGGGATGAACTTCTTTCATTTGCAAATAAACATAAATTAAAAATTATTAAGATATCTGATTTAATTCGTTACCGTAGGAAGAAAGAAACCATAATAAATAAGGTTGAACAAATTAATCTTCCTACAGACTATGGAGATTTTCAGTTACATCTGTTCGAAGATCTATATGCAGGGAGATCTCACTTAGCTCTTAGTTTAGGTAAAATTGAAAATAAAAAACCAACCCTTGTAAGAGTTCACTCTGAATGTTTGACTGGAGATGTATTTGGCTCCCAAAGATGTGATTGCGGGGAGCAATTAGATTTATCAATGAAAAATATTTCGGATAATGGATCAGGGATTATTGTTTATTTGAGACAAGAAGGTAGAGGAATTGGCTTAAAGCATAAAATTCAAGCATATAAATTGCAAGAAGGTGGCCTTGATACGGTTCAGGCAAATGAAAAATTAGGTTTCCCACCTGATCTGCGTGATTACGGAGTAGGGGCAGAAATCTTAAAAAGTTTAGGTGCTAGAGATCTTGTTATTATGACAAATAACCCAAAAAAATTAGTTGGTTTAGAGGGATATGGTTTGAATATTATTGATCGTATACCAATAATTACTATTCCTAACAACGAAAATTCAAATTACTTAAAAACCAAAAAAGAAAAACTAGATCATAAATTAGAAATATGATTGCAATCGTAGTCAGTGAATTCAACCGTTCAATTACGAATGGTCTTTTGGATGGGTGTCTTGAGGCTTTTAAAAAAGGTGATTTTTCCTTAGATCAAATTTCAATAGAATATGTTCCAGGTGCATTTGAATTACCTTCAGCTGTACTTAGGCTTTGCAATAATCCAGAAAATCAGATTGTAGTTGCATTAGGTTGTGTGGTAAAAGGTGAGACCGATCATTATCATTACATATGCGAAGCAGTTTCAAAAGGCATGATGGATGTTTCTTTGAAAGTGATAACGCCAACATTGTTTGGTATACTGACCTGTCAAAATATGGAACTTGCTATTGCTCGCAGTGGTAATAACCTTGATAAAAATAAAGGCTACGAAGTTGGTGAGTCCGCAGTTTGGTTATTGGAAAAAAGGTCATTAAAAGAATAAAAAGGGTGTATCATCCTTAAAAAAAACATCTTCTTTATTGTAAATATTTTTGCAATCAATTTTTCCTTTATATTTTGTCAAATTTCTGGTTATCAGTTAGTTAAATATCAAAAAATTCAAAAACGATTGCAAAGCGGTTGGAATACATGGAATGATCATAATGTGTTACAACATGTTTTATTACCGCAAGGTTTCGTAATTAGTATAGGTCTCAAACAGGCTATTAATTCAGATAATTACACTCTTGATGAAGATTATATTGATGGAAGTTGTTTAAATCAAAAAAAAATTAATCCAGGTCTACATAGTTTTGATGGTAGTTATACTGAACTTGACTTGGAATTGAAAAATGTTACTATATCTCTTAAATCTGCTCAAATAGGCAATGATTTGGTTATTTTGATTGATCGAATTAAAGGTTTAGAAAAGAAAATAAAAGTTGTTATAGAAACTGGACTCCTCTGGAATAGCAAAGGAAGTATTACTCAAAGCAAGTCGATGATTAAAGCAATATTGCCAGGCAAGATTATCAAAGTTTTTAGCACGGAAAACCAAATTGTTGATGATCCTTATTTACCAATAAAAACTCCATATCTTTGTTTTTTGGTAGGAAAAAAAATTGGTATTTCAACTGGAAGAGAGAGATCTATTTCTGAAATAGAATCTGTGATTAATCTAGAAAAGAACAGAATGTTAGATCGTGCAAAAATTTATGGTAACCTTTCAAATGCATACTCAGCTATCGAATCTTTAATAGGCTGGAGCCTTATATATGAGCCTAAGTTTGATCGTGTAATTTCGACAGAAAGGCGTTTCAAGAAAAAAAGGAATGATGGGTATTATTGTTTTAATTGGGATGGGTTTTTTATACCGTATTTATCATGTCTAATTAATCAAGATATTGCTTATGTGAACGTTATAGAGCGTTTTAATAATAGGGGTACTAATGTTTTAATTAGAAAAAATAATATTAAGGATGATATTAAGTATTTTGAAGATCATAACATTCCTGTTTCCAGTATAATTGTTAAAGAGGTTTATAAAAGGTATCCAAATATTTGGTTTTTAGAAGCTTGTTTTGAAGATTTAATTACATGGAACAGATGGTGGCCTAAATTCAGGATGGATAATGGTGTTTTAGGATTTGAATATTCTAAAATTAGAAGCGATTTTATTAATTCTATTTATAATGATAATTTTTATATGGATATTAGTATAGATCCTACAGATTCTTTAACTATTGGTGATATAGGAATTAATAAAACGAGTGAACTTTTTCCTCTAAATAAAGTTGGGCTAAATAGCCTTTATATTGCCGATTGTATTGCCTTGCTTGAAATAGCAAGCATTTTAGAACGTAAAGAGGTGATAAAAGAATTAAAGTCTCGTATTAAATATTTTAAAAGGGAGATGGAACGTTTTTGGGATCAGAATTATGGTGTATACCACAATCATGATTTTAATTCAGATCCTCTTGGGAAACATTTTTCGCCTGCAATATTTTTCCCTTTGCTGGCTAATGTTGGAGATAAAGAGCAGCGACAAAAAATCCATGACCATTTCTATAAAAAAAATAATTTTTTTGGGGAATTAATTTTTTCATCAAATACCAAAAATAACATATTATCAAAAGAAAATAAAGTTTATGGAGCAGGAATTTCTCCAACAATTAATTTTTTAACATATTTAGGTTTTCGAAAAGCAGGTTTTTTAAAAGCCGCTGAAGAAATTTTAATTATATCACAAGGACTATTAGATATAAATACAAATCTAGAAATAAATTATAAAAACGAAATTAGTACAAAAAACTTATTATCTAATTGGGATATTATGTTAGGTATGATGAAATTTATCGAAAACGAAGTCCTGCCAAAGCCAGAAATATCAATCCAGTGATTTTTAAAAAAATAAAGGATTGGAAGCCTCCATTAGAATGGATTCGAATTAAAACGTTGGAAACCCATACAGCGGGAGAGCCATTAAGAATTATTTTAGATGGATATCCCAGGTTGGAAGGGAAGACAGTTTTAGAAAAACGGGCATATTTAAGGGAAAACTATGATTATTTAAGAAAAATTTTAATGTCTGAACCTCGGGGCCATATTGATATGTATGGGGCTTTATTAGTGGAACCTGATTCAGAAGATTCTGATTTAGGGGTAATCTTTATGCATAATAATGGCTATTCAACGGGTTGTGGTCATGCAGTTATTGCTATTGCTAAGGTTTTATTTAAATCAAAAGATTTTTTAAAGAATAATTCCAAAAGGACGAGTATAATAATGGATGTTCCATCCGGGAAAATAAAAGCAAGTCCAGTTATAGTAAATAATAAATTAGTAGGGATAAGCTTTGTAAATGTTGCATCTTTTGTATATAAATTAAATTATAAAATTGAAATTGATGGAATTGGAAAAATAAATTGTGACATTGCATATGGAGGAGCTTTTTATGTGGTTGTACGGTCTAGTGATTTTGGTTTAGGGTGCAACCCTATTTATAGAGATAGATTAATTGATATAGGGATGAAATTAAAATTAGCGGTGAACGATTCTTTAGAATTAATCCATCCGTTAACAAACAAGAAACATAGTTTGTATGGTACAATCTTTATTGATTCTGCTGAATTTCAAGATAATCATAGTAGAAATGTTTGTGTTTTTGCAAATGGCCAAATTGATAGGAGCCCAACTGGGACTGGAGTAAGCGCTAGAGCTGCAATAGAATATTCCAAAAGAAAAATTAAAAAAGGCGAAGACTTGATTATTGAAAGTATAATAGGGTCAACTTTTAAAGTCTCAATTTTTAAAGAAGAAAAAATTGGTTCATTGAATATAGTTTTTCCAAGAGTTACTGGGGATGCATATATAATAGGTAGCAATACTTATTATGTAGATCCAGATGATCCTTTTGGCGATGGCTTTTTGGTTAAATAATATAAATGAAGAATCCTAAAACTTAATTTAAATCAAAAGTTAGATAATTATTGCTTTTCGGTCTTTTTTTAATACAAGAATAATTGGTAGTTTTTGAAATTATCAATTAGAAAAATTTAATGAATGATATAGCTCTTTTAGTAATGGCAGCTGGAATGGGATCGAGATATGGCGGATTAAAGCAACTGGATTCTGTTGGACCATGCGGAGAAACGATTATAGATTATTCCATATATGATGCGATCGATGTGGGTTTTAAGAAAGTTGTATTTATTATTAGAAGGGAATTTGAAACTCAATTTCGACAAAAAATAACAAATAAATATTTAGACAAGATTAATGTTGACTTCGTATTTCAAGACTTGGAAAATCTGCCTAATGGGTATAAATGCCCGGGCCAAAGAAAAAAACCTTGGGGCACCGGACACGCTATTTTAACGGCTGAAAATAATATTAATTCTCCGTTCGTTGTTATTAATGGTGATGATTTTTATGGGCGTGAATCCTTCAAGGTGATAATTGACTATTTCCTCTCTAAAAATTCCAAAAGCCCGGGCTTTTGTATGGTTGCATATAAACTTGAAAATACATTGTCTAATTATGGATCTGTAACCCGTGGTATCTGTACTACTAGTTCCAATTACCTCGATTCAATTTCCGAGACTTCTGGTCTTGAGCGGGCAGAAAGCTCTATTAAATCAAACCGCGATATGCGGCTTACGGGGCAGGAGCCCGTTTCCATGAATTTTTGGGGATTTACGCCAAAAATTTTTAAATATTTAAACAATGACTTTAAAATCTTTTTGGATTATCAAATTAATGATTCCAAATCAGAATTTTTAATCCCAAAAGTGATCAATAATTTGATTGAAAATAAGATTGAAAAGGTTGATGTATTAAAGTCCTCCTCTAATTGGTTTGGTGTTACATATCAAGCAGACAAACCATATGTTAAGGAAGAAATAAAAAAATTGATCCAAAATAATATTTATCCCTCTCCATTATTTAAATAAATCAAGATTGTCAATACCATACATAGCAAAAGAAAAAATTTTCTCCTCCATTCCCATGAATCACGCTATTAAACAGATGGAATGGGCTTTTAAAGAAATATATAAATCCTCCTCAAAAATTCCCATTAGAAGCCATATTAATATCGGTGAAAGACAAAATTCATTAATTATGCCAGTCTTTCTTCCAAGCAGCCAATATTTTATTGTTAAAATTGTCAATATTAGATCGGATAAAATTCCATCCATTGTAGGTGTTATTAATGTTTTTGATGTCAATTCCGGAGACCTAATTGCTATCATGGATGGAGGGTCTATAACTCAGATGAGGACGGGTGCAGCTTCTGGGCTTGCTACTAGATATTTATCTAATGAAGATTCAAAAGATTTAATTTTATTTGGGACAGGATCACAGGCTTTATATCAAATAGATGCTGTGCTGGAAGTAAGAGATATTTCATTTATTGGGGTAGTAGGCTCCAGCGCAAAGAAAAGCAATTCATTTTCAAAAATAATAAAAAATAACTATTCTATTGAATGCTCTCCAATTAAATCATCAGAAATACCTGGGAATAGCATTATTTGTACAGCAACTACTTCTCAACTACCGGTCTTTTCTGATGAACAAATACCTCCTGGATGTCACATTAATGCAATAGGCTCTTATCAGCCCTTATCAAGAGAGATTCCTTCTTCTACTATTTTAAGGTCTAAAATTGTAGTTGACCATCTTAAAATGTGTATCCTAGAAGCCGGGGATCTTATAATTCCAAAGGAGGAAAAGATTTGGTCTTTTGAAAATATTTATTGTGAAATAGGAGAGTTGGTACTAGGATTGGTACCTTCGCGAGAAAATAAAAAGGAAATCACTTTGTTTAAATCTGTTGGT
>CETH01053882.1_pt1 | contig 12986 bp, 15 predicted proteins | sample 361461 | NCBI WGS metagenome assembly CETH01 (sample SAMEA2622695, study PRJEB7988) | marine metagenome | isolation source: saline water (ENVO:00002010), including
TGCCAAATCTCTGTGAACTACCAACTGCAATATCTGCTCCAAGTTCAGCAGGTGTTTTGATTAAAGCTAAAGACAAAAGATCACAAACCAAAATAGCTTTTCCATTTTTTTTATGTATTTTGCTGATCATTTCGCTTGGATCTTTCAATTCACCAAGGCTTCCTGGGTATTGAATTATTCCACATACAATATCTCCTGCAATATTTTCCAAATCTTTTTTATCGTTTCCTGTTATCACTTTTAAACCCAGAGGTTCTGCCCTTGTTTTAACAATATCAATGGTTTGTGGATGACAGTTTTCTGATAAGAAAACTATTTTACTATCTTTTTTGTTTAATCTATAACTCATACCCATTGCTTCAGCGGCAGCTGTTCCCTCATCTAAAAGTGATGCATTGGCTATGTCCATACCCGTAAAATCAGTGATCATTTGTTGAAAATTTAGCAACATTTCTAATCTACCCTGGGCTACTTCTGGTTGATATGGCGTGTAAGATGTATACCAGCCTGGGTTTTCTAAAATATTTCTTAAGATTACATTGGGTATATATGTCCCATAATAACCCATGCCAATAAAGTTTGAATAAATCTTATTTTGTTTAGATATATTTTTAAGCTTTCTAAGTGCTTCGTATTCCGAGTTTGGTTCACCAATTGTTAAAGGATCTTTAAAATGTATATTTCCAGGGACAGTTTTTGATATTAAATCCCTAATATTCTTATATCCTAGCTCATTAAGCATTTTTTGTTGCTCTTGCTCTGAATTTCCAATGTGTCTTCTAAAAAAACTTTTATTATTTTCTAACATTATTAACTACTTTCTTTTGCAAATTTATCGTATTCCTGTTTATTCATTAAAGTATCAAGCTCTTTAATATCTTTAATTTTTAATTTAAAGAACCATGCATCTCCTTCTGGATCAGCATTTATTTTTGAAGGATCGTCAACTATACCTTGGTTGGCTTCAACAACTTCGCCACTCACTGGAGTATAAACATCACTTGCAGCCTTTGTTGACTCCACTACACCAGCAGTTCCATCTTTTTCTACGTTAGAGCCTTTTTCTGGTAATTCAGCAAAAACAATATCTCCCAACATTTCTGTTGCATGTTTTGTAATTCCTATAGTTGCTATATCACCCTCAAGTGTTATCCATTCATGTTCTTTTGAATATTTTACATCAGACATTTATTTCTCCCTTAACATAATTTTTTTTGTAAAATGGTAAATTGCATACGCTTGCAGGTATTTTTTTTCCCCTTACTTCTAAAAATAGTTTAGTATTTAAATTTGAATATTGATTATTAACATAACCCATTGCTATTGAATGATCAACACTTGGGCCAAATGTACCACTTGTAATTTTTCCTATTTCTATATCATCTTTATTAAATATTTTTGTATTTCCTCTTGCTATAACTCTGTTCTCTGGTTTTATTCCTACTCTGATTCTCTCTACACCAGATTGGATTTGTTTTTTAATAATTTTTGATCCAGGATATTCAGTATCAATTCTATTTTTTGAAATTGCCCACATAAGATTTGCCTCTATAGGTGTCGTATTTTTGTCAATGTCATTACCATAAAGACATAAACCGGCTTCCATTCTAAGAGTATCTCTTGCACCGAGTCCTATTAGTCTAGCACCCTCTTTGAGTATTTCTTCCACAAACTTCTCTGAATGGGTATTTTCAATAGAAATTTCAAATCCATCCTCACCAGTATATCCAGACCTGGTAATAAAAATATTAGAGTCCAAATATTTAAAATTCCCCCCATTCATAAATTTTAATTTACTTACGCCATATACTTTTTTTTCCAAAATAGATTTTGCCTCTGGTCCTTGTAAAGCAATTAATGAAAGATCTTCTTTTAATCGCAAATCATATGAGGTTTTTAATTTATTTTTAATTATTTTGAAGTCTTCTTCTTTACATGCTGCATTAAGAATTATTAAATAGCCTTCTGAAATCTTAGTTATGATTAAGTCATCATGAATACCTGCATTCTCGTTCATTAAAAAAGAATATTTGCTTTGATTTACGCTCAATTTTTTTAAGTCTATGGGAAAAATATTCTCTAGATCCCTAGTAAGATTTTCGTTACCATATATAAAAAGTTGCCCCATGTGCGATACATCAAATATTCCACACTTAGATCTAGTGAATTTATGCTCTTGAATAATTCCATCTTTGTATTGAATTGGCATTTCGTAACCTGCAAATGCCACCAATTTAGCACCATACTTTTTATGAAGTTTATTAAGCGATGTTTTTTTTATCATATTAACTCATTTGCCCCATCTGTCTTTTGGCCTGAGAGTTTTGCTCCTTCGGCAAGAACATAAGTTCTTTTTCCAGAGTTAATATGCGCGGTCCTTTTGCCTGAGAGATTTCCGGGGTGGTTGCTCCTTCGGCTCTACATTAAAGTAGTCTCTTCCGCAAAACAGTATTAGCATAATCCTGCGAAATATAACACCTTAAAATTTATAGATTATTGTTTATTTTTATATGATGTAAAATTATAAAGTTGTCAATTTGTCAGCTATTTGATCAACAACTTCTGTCCATGAAAATATTTTATTTTGTTTGTATATTTCTAAATTATCGTACCAATTGAAAGATTCTGTTTGTAAATGCCACCTCCAATCTGGGCTGTAATCCAATAAAAGCCAGGTTTTAATATTCATTGTTGATGCTATATGAGCTAGAGATGTATCAACAGTAATTAATAAATCTATATTTTTTAAAATTGCAATTGTATCTTCAAATGAATTTAATCCATTATCTAATTCTTGGGAAAAGTCATATAATTTATTTTTAATTTTAAAATTTTTGATTTGCTCTTCCCCTGGACCTTTTTGAAGGCTTATAAAGTTTATATCAGGATTAACAAATAATTTTTTAAAATTTTCTAAAGGTATGGATCTCATAAAGTCTTTTCCATATGTAGGACTTCCCTGCCAAACAAGTCCAACTTTTTTTCCTTTTAAAAATTTAAGTTTTTTGGCCCAATGATTAATTAACTTTTTATTAGTTTTGATAAAATTAAAATTTTTCACTAGTTTTTTCTCACGCAAATAAATAATTCCTGGCAAAGACATTAGGCATTGGTAATAATCAGTATTCGGTATTTCCTGTGGACCAATGATTTCTAGGTTACAATTTTCAAACAAATGGTGTAATTTTTTTGGTATTTTAAATATTATTTTTACAGAATATTTTTTTTTTAATTCGAACAAGTATCTTGAAAATTGAATTATATCTCCGATACCCATCTCAGAAAAAATTAAAATTGATTTATTATTCAAATCTTGTCCTCTCCATTCATTCATTTTCAGATTTTTTAATAATGAATAGTTTTTGTTATTTTTTCTTTCTTCGAATGCCTTAAAACCTTTTTCAAGCTCATTTGTAGAAAATAATAAATAACTATATGCATATAATAAAGGTGCTTGATCTCTAGTAGGTATATTTTTAAAACCTTTTTCAAATATATTTTTTGATAATGAATATTCTGCATTTCTTAGATATGACAATCCTATATTACAATATGCCTCTAGGTTGTTTGTTTCAATATTTAGAGATGAATTATAATATTCTATTGCTTTATTTGTTTGTCCAATTTCGTAATAGATTTGACCTAAACGATTTAAAAAATAAAAATTTTTATTAAATTTTTTTGTAGCTTCTAATAGTAACTTTTCTGCCTTAAAATATTGTTTTTTATTAATAAATGTTAAAACTAGATAATTAATTATATTCTCATTATTATTGTTTATTCTATAACATTCCTCAAAATATTTATTGGCCTCGTTAAATTTTTTATTTTTAAAATATAAAATACCTTTTTCGAAAATTTTTTTTAATTTTTTTTCAGGACTATCAATCATTATCAATTATTTTTTTTTAAAAGGAAATTATTAAAAAATTGCATCAAAACAGCAAATAAAACTATCGATCCACCTAATAGAACAATTATTGGAGGTTGTTCATTTATGAATATCCACGCCCAAAGCGGACCAAATATTGCCTCTGACATCATAATAATCCCTACTACAGCAGAAGGTGTGGATCTTGCACCAATAGTTATAAATATAAAACCCAAACCAACTTGAAAAAAACCAGCGAGAAATCCTAAGAATATATCATGTAATGAGATATCTACTCTTCCAGCAACCACGTGTCCTATAATCATCGCAACAATTCCAGCAATTAATTGTAAAGGAATCATATCTACACTAGGATATTTTCTTACAATAATAATGAGAACTGCAAAAGAAATTGGCATAATAAATGCAATTAAGTTTCCAAGCATTTGACCTGATGTCAACGCGTTGCCTAGCATAATAGTAATTCCAGATATCGCTAGTATAATACAGGCTAATGTGATTTTAGAAATTTTCTCCTTTAAAAATATATATCCAAAAATAGCGAGAAATAATGTTTGTGTTTGAATAATAAAATTAGCATTTGCAACTGTTGTGTTGTACATCGCAAATACATAGCTAAAAAATCCACAACCTAAAATAAATCCACCAATTAATCCTGGTAAACCTGAATTGATTATAGATTTAAAAAATTTCTGTTTGTAATTTATCGACAAAAAAATAATTATAATGATGCAGAAAAATAAAGATCTCCAAAATAAAATTTGCCATAGTGTTGCTCCCTCAAATGATTTTACGATTAATCCTCCAAAACTTAAAGTTACAGCGCCTAAGAACACTAAAATGTAACCTGGTACTTTTAATAATATGTTCATAAAATTTGGCTTATTAAATTACTAGTTTCTAAATTATAGAATTTAAATAACTTCTCAGCTTCTTCTAAACTTACCTCTTTGAATTTTATGTATGATCCAGGTGTCATTTGAGCCAACCTATCAAAATCAGCAGTAATCACATTTGCAATTTTGGGATATCCTCCAATTGTACCATGATCCGCAAACATTATTATAGGATTTCCATCACTTGGTACTTGTATTACTCCTTTAACTATTCCCTCGGATTTTATATTTGTATTAACGATATTTTCTAAGATTTGGCCCTCTAATCTCATACCCATTCTATCAGATAACTTTGAAACTTTAAATTTACTGTTAAAGAAAATTTCTTTTGATTTTTTTGAAAAATAGTCAAAATTTGTAGATTTAATAACTCTTATAAATTCAATTTTTTTATTAACATACTTTAATTTAGCTAATGCAGTATTTTTATTTTTATTCTCAATACTAATTTTTTGATTATCAGAGAGTTTCTCTCCATTATTTGATCCTATTTTAGCTTTAGTATTCGTTGAGACACTGCTCCAAATTTTATTAAGTATAAAATTTTCACTTATTGATATATATCCATAAACGGATTTGTTAGTGGACTGAATATCAATTTGATCTTTATTTTCAATTAAATATACATTGTAAGGTTCGCCAGCAATTTTTTTATTATTTTTCTTTAGAATATGAAATTGTACATCACCAGTAATTACTAAAAATACTTTATCACCATTAAATTCCAAAAAAGGTCCTTGGTATGCAAATTCAATAACTGGGGAGTAAATTTCTTTTCTTAATAAGGCATTTGCAAGAATAAAATTTCTTTTATCCATAACTCCACCTATTGGAATACCAATATGATTGAGATTCTTTCTCCCGATGTCTTGAAAAGTTGTATTTACTCCTGCTCTTATAATTTTAAAATAATTATCTTTTAGTTTTGTCATATTCCTTTTGTGTAATATGCTTAAATTTAACTTTATCTCCAGGATTGATTAGTAAAGGGTCGTTTTGTTTTTTTTTATTAAAAATTTCTAAAGGTGTATTTCCAATTATATTCCATCCTCCTGGACTTTCATAAGTATAAATATTACAAAATTGTTCTGTTAAACCTACTGAGCCTTTTGGAACTTTTACTCTTGGAGTTTCTAATCTTTTTGTTCTGAGTTTCTGGTCAATGTCACCTAAAAAAGGCATACCAGCAATAAATCCTGTCATATAACAAAAGTATTCTTTGCTAAAAAAATTCTCCAATATATTTTCATATTTTAAATCAAGTAATTTTTCTAATCTTTTGTGGTCTAGTTTTAACTTATTCTCACAACACACTGGTATCTCAATTAATTTTTTTTTTTTTTCAACTTTTTTCTCTAATATTAAGTTTTCTATTATTTTTTTTAATTTAGAGTATGACGTTATCTCTAAATCAAATGATACAATTAACTTATTATATGATGGAGTAATATTCGTTATTCCTTCAATGTTTTTATCCTGAATATTTTTAAAATAATTAATTACATTAGTATTTATTTCCTGGTTCACTTCTTTGCCAAAGTCACAGTAAATAGCAGAATCCCCAAGATTTAATATATTTTTAATCATCCTATGATATAGTCGTTTTTAAAAGCTATGGAAATTAATATCAACTGTGATTTAGGAGAAAAATCAAAGTTACATAATAACGAAAACGATCCTTTTCTTTTAGAAATCGTCAATTCTGCCAGTGTGGCATGTGGTTACCATGCTGGTGATGAAGAGACTATGGATGAAGTTGTTAGAATATCAAAAGAAAATAACGTAAGTATTGGGGCGCATCCATCTTTCAATGATCCTGAAAACTTTGGGAGAAAAAGAATAAATTTAACATCTTCCGAAATAAGAAAATTGATAATTGATCAATATGAAATACTTCAAAGAATTGCATTTAACCATAACGAAAATGTGTCTCACATCAAACCACATGGAGCTTTAAATAATATGGCATGTGAAGATTTAGATTTAGCAACAACTATTGCCAAAGTTATTCATGATATAGATAAAAGTATGATTTATCTTGTGCCAACTGGTTCTAAAATGGAAATAGCTGCAAAGAAGCTAAATATGAGAATAGCTTGTGAAATATTTGCTGATAGAAATTATGAGGATGATGGAAATCTAGTCTCAAGATCAAAAAAAAACGCATTAATTACTGATCCAGAAATAGCAAAAAAGCATGTTTTAAGCATGGTAAAAAACCAAGCGATAAATTGTCTCTCTGGAAAGCAGATACCTTGCGAAATTGACTCAGTATGCATACATGGTGATAATAAAAGTTCATTAGTTACCGCAAAATCTATCAAACTAAATTTAGCGCAGAATGGACTAGTATTAAAACCTTTAAACCAAATGGAGAAGTTTAAATAATTATGAAAAATATATTAACTACAATTTTACTTGTTTTTTTACTTTCTCAGCCATCGTTCTCGGCAGGCACATCTAGTGATGGGGGAGATTCTACAACTGATTACGAAAAAGCTGTTAAACTAATTAAGCAAGCAAAGAAGCACGAAACAAAAGGCAAAACTGAAAAAGCCGAGAAGAAATACAAAAAAGCTCAAAAATATTTACTAAAGTCTAATAAAAAATTTCCAAACAAAGCTGATACACTAAATTATTTAGGTTTTACAACAAGAAAACTTGGAGATTTTGAGGGTGGAGAAAAGTTTTATTTAGAAGGTCTGGCAATTAAACCAAACCATGTTGGAATTAATGAATATTTAGGCGAATTGTATGTTGCTACAAATAGAATTGATCTAGCTAAGGATAGACTAAATGTATTATCCAGTTGTAATTGTGAAGAGTACCAACAACTAAAAGAAGTTATTGAAGGAACAAAAAAATCCAAGTATTAATAAAGAACTTTGGTTGAAGAACTTGTAATAATAACACAAATTATATTTATTGATATAATTTTAGCTGCAGATAATGCGATTATAATCGGATTAATTGCAGCTAACTTTGTGCCAAAAAATAGAAGGCAAATAATATTATGGGGTGTTGGTGGGGCACTAATCTTCAAAATTATATTTGCTTTGTTTGCTACTTATCTTTTTAAATTCTATTTTATCAAAATATTAGGGGGATTGCTTTTAATATGGATAGTAAATGATCTAAGAAAAGACCTTTTTGAAATTAAAAAAGTTAAGTCACCAACTAAAACATCAAAAGAACCATCTTACATACAAAGTGTATATAAAGTTCTTTTTGCAGATATCACAATCAGTTTTGATAATGTAATTGGTGTTGTTGGTGCTGCAAAAGGTAACTTTGAATTTATGATATTCGGTCTTGTTTTATCTGTAATTTTAACTGGTGCACTTGCAACCGTTCTTGCAAATTATATTCAAAAGCATCTGTGGATTGCGTATGTTGGTTTAGGCTTCATCTTGATTGTTGCATTACAACTAATAATTGGTGGAATGGCTGATTTAGAAATTTTAAAAATAAATGAGCAATTTTTAAAATATTTTTAATAAGAGTATTTTTTTGTTGGATATTTTCCTGATTTTACTTCTTGTTTGAATTTTAAAACTGCAGAATTTATTATTTTTTTGAAATTAGCATATTTTTTAACAAATCTAATTTTAGCATTAGTTAATCCTAAAATATCGTCAGTAACTAAAACTTGTCCATCACAATGAACAGATGCACCTATACCAATTGTTGGAATTTTAATTAATTTTGTAATTTTTTTTGAGATATCACTGTAAATACATTCAAGAACAATTCCAAATGCACCACTTTTCTCAAGGGCTTGAGCGTCCCGAATTAATTTTTTTTTCTCTTTTTCCGTCTTTCCTTTAGATTTAAATTTTCCTTTAACTGTTTGTGGAGTGATACCAATATGTCCTAATACTGGTATTTTATTCTTCACTAGGTGCCGCACTATATCTTTTACTTTTATTCCCCCTTCAATTTTTACAGCATCACACTTAGTATATTTAATTGCTTTCTTTGAATTTTGCAAAGCTTCTGATTTATTTCTATATGTATTATATGGTAGATCAATAACTAGAAGGCTCTTTTTAGTTCCCATTCTCACACTCCTTGTATGTTCAAGCATCATATTAAGATTAACTTTTCTTGTAGTTTTAAAATTATAAAGAACAGAACCTAAAGAATCACCAACTAAAATAATATCAACGTGATTATCAATTATCTCTGCAACATTTTTTGAATAAGCAGTCAAACATACAATTTTTGATTTATTTTTTTTATTTATGATTTCATTTATCTTAAAGTTCATTAATTTTCTTAACATAAGCTTATTTTACTGATTATTCTTGTTATTTGTTTGGTATTATATGAAAAACAAAATTGAATAAGATTTTTAGCCAAATAAACTTTAAGACTCATTTTTAGTATCAAAATTTTTTAATTTTTCTTCAATTGACGATATTTTTTTACATAAATTCTTACAAACTTTTTTAAATTTATCTTTTAATTCTTTAACTTCAGCAAAATTTGAACGCTCAACCTCTATATCCATTAAAAGAAAAATTGCTTCTTCATTTTTGGGGTCTAGTAAAAGTGTAGTATTTAAGTTTTTTTCTTCCTCTTTTAAATTTTTCTCTAATTTAAATATTTTAGCCAAAAACAAGTATGAGTCAGCTTTTTTTGGATTAAAAACAATATCTCTTTGAAATAAAAACTTGGACTCATCAAATTTCTTACTTTCATATAATTTTTTAGCTTTATTAAAAAAGTTTTCATTAGAAAAGGAATTATTAGGAAGAAACAATGAAATAATTAATATGAATAAAATTATTTTAATAATGTTTAATAATTGGATTTTAATATTATAAGCCATAATTTTATTTTTTTTTAATAAAGCAAAATTTAATATTTATATAATCTTTTATATACAATCTTTTCATAAATAAAAGTGATCTATTTTAATTTTTTACAAATTATAAAACTTTCTTTTGACTCTTTCCTGCTTGAGGGTGGCTTGTATATGTTTATCTCTTTAAAGTTCAATTTTGCCTCCTCTACGATTTGATTAAATGAAGTTCCCATAAATATCTTTGATACGAAAGATCCATTTGGTTTAAGTTGATCCTTTGCGAATCTTAAAGCTTCTAAACACAATTCACCTGTAACTACTGAATCTAAATTTTTATTACCCGTAGTATTTACTGCCATATCTGACAAAACAATATCTACCTTTCGTTTGAAATAATTAATTATTTTTTTTTTTGAGCTTTCTTCGTTAAAATCTCCAATTAATTGATATGAATTGCCAATTTTTTCCATCACTTTCAAATCAATTGATAGAAGTTTACAATTTTTATATTTCTTAATTACAAATTGTGACCATCCTCCAGGTGCTGCTCCTAAATCAATTACTAATAATCCATTTTTAAGAATTTTATATTTATTGTTAATTTCTTCTAATTTATATACTGCCCTAGATCTAAAGCCTTCTTGCTTCGATTTTTTTACATATACATCTCTATGTTGTCTAGTAATCCATTCTTTTGATATTTTATTTTTTTTCAATTAGAGGAATACCTTAAACTTTTAGAAACTTTATTTTTATTTAATGTTTCGATATCTATTTTGATAGACTTATCTAATCTCATGTCTTTGCCATCTCTCCAAATCCCAGCTGCTAGATGTATTATTCCTATTGGAAGATTTGGAAGGAAAGGTTCTACAAATTTACTTTTATTTTCATCAAACTTTGGAAGTAAATTACTAGTAATCCAATTACAATTAATTGGTAAGAATTCTGTTTCAACTTCATCGATATAAACGCTCATATTTATAGCTAAACCTTCAGAGCCAAATATTTGACCAGCACTTAATGTTTGTATCAAATTTTTTTGCCAAGAATTCCAACATTTTGAATTTTTTTCCAATGAAAAAACACCAATGTTGATATGTGGAGCAAAAGCTAATTTTCTAGCTTTTTCAATTCCAATTTTTGAATTGACCGCATGTTTAAAATTTTGAGATTTGATCACTGCCAACTTACCAAATAACCATTTTACTTTTGACATTATTCTATAACCAGGAGCTATAGTTTGGGTTATTCCAAGTTTGCCATCTTCACAGGCTTTAAAATAAAGTTCAATTGATGACCACTCTTGAACCCAAGCATCACAATCAATCCATAAGTATTTTTTATACTTAGGGAAATATTTAGGCAGAAAAGCTCTAGAAACTTGACTTTTTAACCATTCTTTTCCTCTAACTTTAAAACCAGGCACCTCAATATCCCATTCTGCATTTTTTATCTCATCTACCTTTGTTGAAAGAATTTTTTTTTGTTCTATTGTTAATCCGGCATCAAGTATACAAATTGCAATAGATTTGGATTTATCGAATATTTGAATTGAGTCTACTAGTTCATTTAAAAGTTCAAAATAATTCGAGTCAGCTAGTGATACTATTGTATTTTCTTTCATTAAAGTATATCTTCATGATCTTCGCTATCATCAAATTGTCCCGATAATTTTTTCTTTAACGATAGATAATGTATTACACTTACAGGTATGATTAGAAGATAAATTAATGCTGAAATTAAAATTGTATTAAACGTAAAAATAAGTAGTAACCCAAAAAACAGCACTATACTAAATAATAAAAATATTGTTGTACTTCTTTTTACTACAATTTTCTTTAATGAGTATGTTGGAATTTTACTGATTAAAAGTACTGATATTATCAAAAATAAAATTGGCGAAAATATATTATAGTTAAGATTAAAAACTTGGATTTCACTAAAACTATATATTAACGGTATTAAAACGAGAATACCTCCTGCTGGAGAAGGTACTCCTTCAAAAAAATTATCCCTCCATGATGAATCTGAATTTGAACTTATATTAAATCTTGCTAGTCTTAGGACCACACAAACAACATAAATTAGTGAAATTAACCAACCTACTCTTCCCAGATCTTTCATAACAAAGAAATACATTATAAATGCAGGTGCAACTCCGAAACTTATTACATCTGTAAGAGAATCTAATTCTTTTCCAACCTTTGAAGCTCCACCAATTAATCTAGCAATTCTTCCATCTAAACCATCGATAATACCTGCAACAATAATTGCAATGACTGCCATTTCAAATCTACCATCAAATGCGAATTTAATTGATGTTAGTCCTATACAAACACCCACTAAAGTAAAAATATTAGGTAACAATACTCTAGGGTTTTTTGGTGGTATAATTTTAAAATTTTTTTTGGGTTCCATTTATCTTTTTGCAATTAATGTTTCTCCTGCTAAAGATCTTTGCTCTATCTTAACAAGAGGTTTATAATTTTCAAAATATATGTCAGCTCTACTTCCAAATCTAATCATTCCAATTCTTGATCCTTGTTGAACAACATCATTTTTTGAGCATTCTGTCACAATTCTTCTAGCAATTAGACCTGCTATTTGAACTACAATTATATCTTCACCAAATGAGTTCTTAATTTTATAATAACATCTTTCATTATCTTCACTTGCTTTATCCATGGAAGCATTAATGAATTTTCCTGCAACATAATTTATTTCTGAAATTGAACCTGAGCAGGGAGATCTATTAACATGACAATCAAATACATTCATGAAAACACTAATCTTTGTCATTTTTTTATTCTCTAAACCTAATTCTTTTGGTCCATTAACCTCTTCAACTTTTATTACTTCACCGTCAGCGGGACTTACTAAATAGTCTTCACTGTTAATCGATTGTCTTTCTGGGTCTCTAAAAAAGTAATAACACCAAATAGTAAGCAACAAACCAATAAGACCAAGAAAGGAACTAATAAAATATAATATGAGAGTAGCTACTACAAATATTACTAAAAATTTGTATCCCTCAGCGTGTATTTTCGGAAAAACTTTACTAATCATAACCTCTGTTGCTAATTTTTTTTAAACATGTATATAAATCACTGTCTGTTAATAATATATACCTAAAATATGAGCAAAATTAAGGTTAAAAACCCTGTCGTCGAACTAGACGGTGATGAAATGACTAGGGTAATTTGGGAATTTATAAAAAACAAACTAATACTTCCTTATCTAGATATCGGAATTGAATACTATGATCTTGGTATGGAAAGTCGAGATAAAACAAACGACCAAATTACTGTGGATAGCGCTAATGCAATAAAAAAAGTGGGTGTTGGAATAAAGTGTGCAACAATTACACCAGATGAAGCAAGGGTAG
>CETH01184277.1_pt1 | contig 12982 bp, 9 predicted proteins | sample 361461 | NCBI WGS metagenome assembly CETH01 (sample SAMEA2622695, study PRJEB7988) | marine metagenome | isolation source: saline water (ENVO:00002010), including
AAAGCTGGAGATAAAGTTAAAAACAAACAAATTCTAGCAAAAACAACTTCAACAGGAAGAGTTGTAAGAAGTGAAGACGAAGGTGAAGTAACATATGCAGACAACTACGTTATAAAAGTTCAAACTTTTGATAGCGTTGAAAAAACTTACTTAGTTTCCAAAGGTAAAACGGTTTACGTTAAAAACGGAGAATCAGTTACTAAAGGACAGGTTCTAACATCTGGATCTTCAAACCTTAAAGAACTTAGAAATCTATCAGGAACTTATACAACTCTAAAATATATTATTGAAGAAATTCAAAAAATATATTCCTCACAGGGTCAATCTATAAATGATAAACATGTAGAAATTGTTGCAAGACAAATGTTATCTAAAGTAAGAATCACCGATCCAGGAGAATCTAAATTAGTAACTGGTCAAATCATGGATAGAATCCTGGTAGAAAATATGAAAAAACAACTTAAAGCTGAAGGCAAAAAACCAATAATGTTCGAAAAATTATTACTTGGACTTACTAAAACTGCACTTCATACAAGTTCATGGCTATCTGCAGCGTCATTCCAAGAAACAATTAAGATTCTTGTGGAAGCTGCTACAACTAAACAAGTAGACCACCTTAAAGGTCTTAAAGAGAATGTAATCATTGGTAAGTTAATACCTGCTGGTGAAACATTCCGAAAAAATCAAGAGCTGAACGAATAAAAGACTTGCACTTTTTGAAAAAATTCAGTATTTTAACGCCAAATCAATTTAATATTATAAAAAATGCCTACTATTTCTCAGCTAGTTCGAAAGGCTAGAAGAAAAAATAAGAAAAAATCAAAATCTCCAGATCTTGGATTTACTATAAACACACTTAGAAACAATAAAAGAGTTTCTATGAATTCTCCACAAAAAAGAGGTGTTTGTGTACAAGTTAAAACTATGACACCTAAAAAACCTAACTCTGCGCTACGTAAAGTAGCCAGAGTAAGACTTACTAACGGAAGAGAAGTTAACGCTTACATTGGTGGTGAAGGACACAATCTTCAAGAACACTCTGTTGTATTAATCAGAGGTGGTAGAGTTAAAGATCTTCCAGGGGTAAGATACCACGTTGTTAGAAGTAACTTAGATTGCCAAGGGGTTGAAAAAAGAAACCAAGGTAGATCTAAATACGGAACGAAAAAACCTAAAGCAGCTTAATAACTATATATATGAATAAAGTAAAATTTGTCGCGAAAGGTAATACTGATTTAATTGAAAAATTTATCAATTACCTAATGCATCAAGGAAAAAAAACTGTAGCTAGAACAGTTCTTAACGATTGTTTTGCAATCATCGAGAAAAAAACTGGTAAAAAAGGAAAAGAAGTTTTCAGCGAAGCATTAGAAAACGTAAAACCTTCTCTTGAAGTAAGAGCTAAAAGAATTGGTGGATCTGTATATCAAATCCCAATGGAAGTAAAACCTTTCAGACAGTTTCAATTAGCATCTAGATGGATTCTAGCTGCGGCAAGAGGTAAAAAAGGTGCTCCAATGGCAGATAGATTAGCAAACGAATTAATCCAAGCATCTAATAACGAAGGAACTTCTGTTAAGAAAAAAGAAGACTCACACAGAATGGCTCAAGCTAATAAAGCTTTTGCTCACTTCGCTAAATACTAATATAAATTTAACCTAACAAAAAAATCATGAGCGCTGATTTAAACAAATTAAGAAATATTGGGATTATTGCCCACATTGATGCAGGTAAGACTACAACTTCTGAAAGAGTTCTTTTCTATACTGGTGTATCTCACAAAATTGGTGAAGTACATGACGGTGCAGCAACTATGGACTGGATGGAACAAGAAAAAGAAAGAGGTATTACAATTACTTCTGCAGCTACAACTTGTAACTGGGGAGATACTAGAATCAACATTATTGATACTCCGGGTCACGTAGATTTTACTGTTGAAGTAGAGCGTGCACTTAGAGTACTAGATGGTGGTGTTGCAGTATTCGACGGTTCACAAGGTGTAGAACCTCAATCAGAAACAGTTTGGAGACAAGCTGATAAGTATAATGTACCAAGAATTGCATTTGTAAATAAAATGGATAAAACAGGTGGTGACTTTTTTATGTCACTTGAATCTATTCATACAAGATTATCTAAAAATGCTGTTGCAATCCAAATTCCAATCGGAGCTGAAAACGAATTTGAAGGTCAAATCGATCTTATTGAAAGAAAAGCTTACAATTTTGAAGGAAAAATGGGTGAAATCATCAATGAAGTGGAAGTTCCAAGTCACTTAGTTGATAAAATGGAAGAATACAGAGAAATCTTAGTTGAAAAAGTTTCTGAAAACGATGAGGTTTTAATGGAAAAATTCATTGGTGGTGAAGAAATCACTAACGATGAAATTAAAGCTGCTATCAGAAAACAAACAATCAACAATGAAATCTATCCAGTACTTTGTGGTACAGCTCTTCAAAACAAAGGGGTACAGCTTGTACTTAATGCAGTAGTTGATTACTTACCTTCTCCAGTTGATATCGGTGTTGTTAAAGGTACTGATGTTGATTCAGGTGAAGAAATTGAAAGAAAACTTACAGAAGATGAAAAATTCTCTGGTCTAGTATTTAAAGTAGCAACTGATCCATTTGTAGGTAAATTATCATTTATTAGAGTTTACTCAGGTGTATTAAAATCAGGAAGTTATGTTTATAATCCAGCAACTGATTCTAAAGAAAGAATCGGACGTATTGTACAAATGCACGCTAACTCAAGAGAAGAAATCAAAGAAGTAAAAGCTGGTGATATTGCCGCAATTATTGGTCTTAAAAACACTCAAACTGGTAACACTTTATGTGACGAATCAGCGCAAATTCTTTTAGAATCAATTGAATTCCCAGAACCAGTAATCTCGATTGCTATTGAACCAAAAACAAAAGCTGATCAAGAAAAAATGGGTCTTGCACTTTCAAAACTTTCTGAAGAAGATCCTTCATTCAAAGTACATACGGATGATGAAACAGCTCAAACAATTATTTCAGGTATGGGTGAACTTCACTTAGAAATTATTGTTGATCGTCTAATGAGAGAATTTAAAGTTGAAGCCAACACTGGTCAACCACAAGTAGCATATAGAGAAACAATCCAACGTAAAGTTGATGTGGAAGAAAAATATGTTAAACAATCTGGTGGTAGAGGTCAATTTGCTCATGTACTAATGACTGTAGAACCAAAAGAAGACGGTGGATACGAATTTAACAACGCTGTAGTTGGTGGTAGAATTCCAAAAGAATATATCCCTTCAGTTGATAAAGGGGTTCAAGCTGCAATGTCTAGAGGTGTATTAGCAGGTTACCCTCTTGTTGATGTTAAGGTTACTCTTAACGACGGATCTTACCATGACGTGGATTCATCTCAATTCTCATTTGAAGCTTGTGGATCTATGGCATTTAAAAACGCTGCACTTGAAGCTGGTGCTGTAATTTTAGAACCAATCATGGCAGTTGAAATCGTTACTCCAGAAGATTACTTTGGTGATGTAATGGGTAATGTCTCATCTAAACGTGGACAAATCCGTGAAACAGCTGAAAGAGGAACTGCTAAAGTTATTCAATCTTTCGTTCCCCTATCAGAAATGTTCGGATACGCAACTGAATTAAGAGGAATGACTCAAGGTCGTGCAAACTACACAATGACATTCGATCATTACGAAAAAGTTCCTTCAAACGTACAAGAAGAAATTATTGCAAACAGAACTTAATTAAATTAAAGCCTTCATACAATTGAAGGCTTTTTTTGTATATATATTTTAAAGAAAATTATCTTGATTTAATCTTACATTTGATTTAGAATCGTATCGCTTATCAATATTTTAACTACAAAACAATGAATGAAGTTTTTGATAGAAGTAAGATCAACGTTAATGTAGGTACTATCGGTCACGTTGACCATGGTAAAACTACTTTATCTGCGGCTCTTACAGCTGTTGCAGCAAATAGATTTGGTGGTAAAAACAAATCAGTAAACTTTGCTGACATCGACAACGCTCCAGAAGAAAGAGAAAGAGGTATTACAATCTCAACTTCTCACCAAGAGTATGAAACAGACAACAGACACTACGCTCACGTAGATTGTCCAGGTCATGCCGATTACGTAAAAAACATGATTACTGGTGCCGCTCAAATGGATGCTGCAATCTTAGTAGTATCTGCTGCTGATGGACCAATGCCTCAAACAAGAGAACATATCCTTCTTGCAAGACAGGTGAATGTACCATACATCGTAGTATTCATGAACAAAATGGATATCGCTGATCCAGAAATTGCTGAACTATCAGAAATGGAAATCAGAGATCTATTAAACAAATATGAATACCCAGGAGATGATACTCCAATCATCAAAGGTTCAGCTCTTAAAGCTCTAGAAGATCCATCTTCAGAAGCTGGTAACGCTGTTGAAGAGTTACTTAAAACTCTTGATTCTTATGTACCAGATCCCCAAAGAGATCTAGACAAACCATTCCTTATGCCAGTTGAAGATGTATTCTCAATTAAAGGTAGAGGTACTGTAGCTACTGGTAAAATCGAACAAGGTATTATCAAAGTTAACGAAGAAGTAGAAATCGTTGGTATCAAAGAAACTAGAAAAGTTGTTGTTACTGGTGTAGAAATGTTCAGAAAAATGTTAGACCAAGGTCAAGCTGGTGATAACGCTGGATTACTACTTAGAGGTGTAGAAAGAACTGATATTGAAAGAGGGCAAGTATTAGCTGCCGCTGGATCTATCAAACCACACACTAAATTTGAAGCTGAAGTTTATATCCTTTCTAAAGATGAAGGTGGAAGACACACTCCATTCTTTAAAGGTTACAAACCTCAATTCTACTTCAGAACTACTGACGTAACTGGTTCAATCGAGCTTCCAGCTGGAGTTGAAATGGTTATGCCTGGTGATAACATCAAAATGAATGTTGAACTAGGAGTTGAAATCGCTATGAACGAAGGTCTTAGATTTGCTATCCGTGAAGGTGGTAGAACTGTAGGTGCCGGAGTTGTAACTAAAATCTTAGGATAATTCATTCTTGAATTTTACAAAAATTTTAACTGCCAGAAATGGCAGTTTTTTTTGTTCTTTTAAACTTAAATAAAAATAAAATGTAATAAATAAAAATAAATTTGACACATTGAAACTTGTTTGATAGCTTGACTTTACAATATAACAAAAAAAATGATTAAATTAAGTCAAAATGAATTGAGATATAAACTTCCAGAAAATATAACTAACATTAAGTTATCTCAAGAAGAATGTTCATCCTATGATGGAGCAAAACAACTAAACAAAAAAGCTATCGATAAAATAAGAGAAAGCTTTAATGTTTCAAGTGAAAATTCCATTTATCTAGACGGTGGTGCTGAGAACATTTTAATACAAATGTTTAGCACATTAAATGAAGAATCAAAAGTACTAATTTCTAATATTACATGGAATTATTATTATACGTTAATAAAAGACCATACTACAAATATAGATACTTATGAAATCGAAGAAGATAAAGACACTTATAATTTCAATGTAAAAGATTTACAATCTAAAATTAAGAAAGAAAATTATAATATGGTTGTAATTACTACACCACTTAATCCTACAGGAAATTCTATCCAACAATCTAGCTTGTCTAAAACATTAGACCTATGTAAAGATGTAGATTTAGTACTCTTAGATGAAGCCTATCATGGTTTCGATGATAGTTATAACAATCAATTCCTATCAGATTTAGTTGAAAAACATGATAATTTAATTAGCGTTAGAACATTTTCTAAACTATTTGGACTAGCTGGAATAAGAATAGGTTATGCTATAAGCAATATCAATTTAAACACTAAATTCAGTTCTAATTTCCGTTCTTACAATCCATATCTTGGATATGGTAGCTATGAATCAAAGACAATTATTAACTGCTTAAATCACCAACGTTTCTATAATGAAATTAAAGAAAAAATAAATTCAGATAAGCAAGCTTTATATGATTTTTTCAACGAACAAAAAAACTGGAATGCATATAAATCAGACGCTAACTTTATATTTATAAAAATCCCATACCAAAGAAAAGAAGAACTAAAAAATTATCTTAAAGACAAAATTGCAATCAAATTTATCGATGATAAAAACTTAAGGGACAGAATCAGAATATCAATAGGAACTCAAGAAGAAACTCAAATTGTAATTGAAGAATTTAAAAAATTTATTAACCAAAAATAAAATGAAAATATATAACAATCCAGAACTTTTCAATTTGTGGAGAGAAAGCCATGAAAAGAAAGCTAACGAAGAAGTGCAATTTCTAAAATCAATTTTAGAAAAAGAAATAAAGAGTCTCCTTGATATAGGTGGAGCTGACGGTGTGCACACTATTCCCCTATCAAGAAAAATGAAAAACGTAAAATTTACTATTTACGATGGATCAGCTAATCTATTAGATAACGCAAACAAAAAGATTTCAGAGCAAAATATCAAGAATGTAAAAACTCAAGTTGGATATTTTGAAAATATACCACAGGTATTAGCAGACCAAAGTTTTGATGCCGCAATTAGTATGTGGACAACTATTACTTACGTAAATGATTTAGAAAAAAGAAAAGAACTTTATAAATGGTTATCTGAAAATATAGAAAAAACAATAATAATAGATCAAAGTAACTTTTATAACTACCCAAAAAGTGATTTAAGTAAAAGTGTTGAAATTTTTAAAAACTACGAAATAACAACCACAAGGAAATATACTATCAATGAAAATTATTTAAGAACTGGTTCCTATACCTTTAATTTTAAAAATTTAAATACAAATGAAGAAGATGAAATCTACGACCCAGAAACAGTACAATTTATAGAACCTGAAGAAATAGATAAACTACTTGGAACAAAATGGGAAAGAACAAATACATTTGGTTCATACAATCAAAAACATAAATTTGATAAAAAAAATTCTAAAAGATTAATCACAATACATGAACAAAAATAAGATAATTAAAAAAGCAATCGAAATCTCACAAAATGCAGGTGATCATGCTAAGAATAATTTTTGCGAAGATGGATACAAATACGAATCAAAAAGCCAAACTCAAGATGTAACAAAAATAGATAAAGAATGTGAAGACATTATCTTGAGTGAACTTAAAGAAATTTCCGATGAGTTTAAAATTATTTCAGAAGAAGATATTAATAGTCACAATCAAGAAATAAAAGAAAACGAATACTACTGGATCGTAGATCCATTAGATGGGACAACTAATTTTAGAAGTGGGATTAAAAATTTTGCAAACCAAATTGCGCTTGTTCAAAATAACAATGTTATACTTGCTTGCATTTATTTACCATTTGAAAATAAAGTACTTCATGCAATTGAAAACGAAGGAAGTTATTGTAATAACTCAAAACTTAACATTAATCATGTTCATACAACAGGTAATAGTTTAATGAACCTAGAATCATATTTAGACGAATATGATTTTAAAAATCTAGAAAAAATCCGAAAAGAATTTAAGTATGTATATAGCATCAATAGTGCAGTAACTTCATTTGCACATTTTGCTCTTGGTAAAACTCATTTAGTTTATTCATGCTGTGATCAACCATGGGATGTAGCAGCCGGAATACTAATAGCCAAAGAAGCTGGTGCTACAGTTAGTACACCGGATAATCAAGCTGTAGACTTATTTAACCCAAAAGTTATTGCCTCAAGTTCAAAAGATCTACATGAAAAAGTCATAGAATTACTAAAGAAATAAAGCACTTTTTTATTTACAAAACCATTTTAAATAGTAAACTATGGTTAAGATAAATAACCAAATTTATAAATGAAAAAATTATTCTTAAGTACATTTGTTCTATGTACAATGCTATTCAATCAAGTAGCAATGTCTCAAAACTTTGAATATAGTTTCGAGACAGATATTTCACAAGCAAACATTCTAAATGAAGTTGTAGATACACAAACACAAATAGATTCTGAAATGATTATAGACTCTACAATTGAATTTCAAATCAATGATTCTCACTTTTTAAACAAATTACTTAATAAATTACCTAAAGAAGAAAAAACACTTTTAAGTAAATTCTTAAGTATTAACAATAATCAAATTCAAGGATTTTACTCAAACGAAGATCAAACAGTAAAAATTAAATCTACACAAGAAAATTACGGGAAAATATTTAACTTTCTGAAAGAAAAAAATATTACGTTTTACGATGATGTTTGTTCAGATACAATCAACGTAAATTGTAGAATTACCTCAAACCAAGACTTTGAAGGCTACCAAATTTCGATTGAAGATGAAGCTATTTATATTCATAAAAAACCCCTTAATAAAAATATTTTAGATACAGATTTTTCATTAAATGAAGATGTAATTGTAAAAGCTAATGTTGCATTTGAAAACAATCCTTTTGAAATTAAATTAACAAATAAAGATTCTAACTTTGGATTAGAATTCTCGATTCAAATTGAAAACCAAGAATTAATTGATGCAATAAAAATCAAAAATTCAAATTTAAACTTTGAAGAATTTTCAAATTCTAACTCAATAGCTTTTTATGAGAACAAAGGTTTAGAAAAAGAAATAAGTCAGAAACTAGAGTCAAAAATCACTAAGATGATTACTGAATTTTGTTATATTATTGAACAAGATTGTAAAGACATTAAAGATAACATCCAACTTAACAAAAACCTATACAACTTTGCTGATAATTCAAAGCTACTTGAATTAATAACTGAAAAAGACTCTGCAATGATAATTGATATTAGCAATGATTTATCAATGAACTATAACTTTATATTTAAAGATTCAGCAAATTTTAGAGAAGAAATAAGACCAGAATTAAAAGATCTATTACAAAAACTTGGATTTAAAAGAACTAGTGATCTTGAATTAAAAACAGATACCTATGAAATACAAGGCAGCACCCAAGATGTATTAAAAGCTCTTTCTAATGAAGAAGAAAACGAAACCGACATCGATCTTTCCAATACATCAACTGCTATAACTTTAATTCCAGCTGATGAAAAAAACTCAGAAGCAGAAGCTTCTGTTTCATATATGAACTTATATGAAGAAAATGGAAATCTTCACATAAGCATAAGCTCGAATAAAGATTATAAAATTCAAAGTCAAGAAATAACAGAAAGAAATTCTGGTTTAAGCTATTTTGAAATCAACACAAATCCTTACTTTGAACTTTTAGATGAAAACACAGAAAATGCTAATCCACTTGCAATTATGTTTGGAAGTTTCCTAAAAGATATTAAAATAAGTGGAGATGCTCAATTTATTGATAACAAAATTGTTTCAGAAAGCAATTTAATTATTCCACAATCTACACTAGACCTTCTTCTTGGATTTATATCCCCTACTCAAACATTAGAAAACGAAATTTATGGTGACATCAAAGAAGAAGATTGGTATTCAAAACCAATTAAAGAATTGGACGAGGAAATATTCATAAGTTCAATTCTAGAAACTCCATATAACGAAGAAACTTTTAAAGCAAACTTTGAACCAAATAAAGAAATATCAAGAAAAGAATTCATAATGCTAATTACAGAACTACTATTTAAAGATGAGATTTCTGAACTTAAGACTAAACATGAACAACAATTAAAAGATAACGAAGAAGGTATAGAAACCTTATCGATTATAGCAAAAGAAGATATGTTTTCAGACTTTGAAAATTATTTACACAAAGGGTTTTACCATGTTCAAGTTGCTAAACAAATAGGATTAGTTAAAGGTGACGAAGGAAAAAACACACTTCGTCCAGACGATAGCCTTTCAAGAGCGGAAGCTATAACCTTACTAGCTAGAAGTTTTGATTCACTAAAAAATACCAAGGCAGATGAATTAGAAATCGAATTTACAGACGTACCTCAAGATGCTTGGTATATGCAAAACCTTAAAAAAGCAGTAAAAAACAAAGTAGTTAAAGGAACTAGTCCTACTACATTCTCCCCTACCGATAAATTAAATAGAGCTCAAGCAGTTACACTAATAAATCGATTAAACAAACAAATCTTAAAATTCTACTAAATTTTATGCCAAGTTAAATACTTGGCTTTTTTTTGTATTAAAAATCTAATAAAATAGAATAGAATAAACTTTAAAAAATGAAAAAAATATTAATTAGTCTACTAATAGGAACTGTAAGCATAATCAATGTTTATGCAACAAATCATGAAAGTGATTCAAAAGCAGAAATTCAAATTAATTATAATAAAGATAATCTTATTTCAGGATACGATTTATTTAAAAAAGAATTTGAAAAAAAATACCTTTTAGATAACTTCCTATACAAAGATAAAAACGGAATCAAACTTCATTTAGATCTATTAAATAATAATTATATAATTGAGACTAAATCTAAAAACAAGCCTGCATACTTCTTAAAAGACAATCAAATAAATATTGAAAAACCTTGTATTTACGGGGAATGCTTTTACAAGTCAGAAAAATTAATTGATGGTTATCAAATATATTTTACCAATGATTATCTTTATGGAATATCAAAAATTGAAAATAATATATTTGATAAAAAACCAGAATTTTTATTTAACCAATTTTTAAAATTAGATTTTGAAAACAAAGATAGTATCTACAATATGAACATTAAAGAAGGTAAAAATTCAATTAAATTAAACACGAGTTTATCAAGTAAGAATGAAAAAAAATTTGATGAAATAAAATACAAAAGTTATAAATTTAAAAATTTAATTAATAAAAACACAATCTTTTTTCATGAAAACACAGAAAACTATTTAGAAGCAAAAAAAATTATAAAATCTACAAAACAAAATTTAATTCAAGACATATGCAAAAAAATTAAATTTGATTATGATTGTAAAATATTAAATATAAATATTTTAGAAAACCTAGAAAATGATTTATTTTTAGAAAAATTCTATTCGAAAAGCTCTGCAATTGAAACCCAAGCCTTTAAAAACCAATTAATTACAAGAATTCGAATTAATGATTTAAGCCAAGAGGCCAAAAGTGAATTAAAAAAATTATTTGAAAGCTACATCCAGAATTTTCAATATACTACAATCAATCATGATTATGAAGAAGATGGTAAAATACTAAAAAATCCAGACGATACAACCTTTGTTGTAAAAGAAAACTTTTTAACCATACATTTAAATATACTTTATAAACTATTTGAAAATTTAAAGGGTGATGATAATAAATTTATTAATTCTATTGAATATAGCAGAATGAAAGATAGAAATTTATCTTTAACACGTGATATCATCGAAAATCCAGAAACGGCTATAAACATATATTACAACGAAAGATCACCTCAAAATCTTGAAGTAACTATTAGACAAGTCACAGATGACAATCAAGAAAATGTTACAGAAATAGAAAAGTTCAAATCGTTTATAGATAGGAATATTGATGAAGAAATTATAAACAGGAAAATATCACATAATTTAAGTGGTTTATCCTACAGCTATTTTTCATTTGAAGGTTTTCAAGATATTCTCTCTAAGTTTAAAAGAAAACAAAAATGTGATCCTTTTCGATTTAGATTTATGTGCCTTTTGATAAACAAAAATATTAAGTTCAAAAACAATGTTTCAATTGATGAAAATAAAATTACAGATCAAACTGAGATATTAATTACACCTGAAGAATTTAAATACCAATTAATATTTAATCTGTTTGACAAGAGACCAATAAAGTGGCTTCCTACGGTTGAAACAAATTTAAACAAAAATGACTGGTTTTATAATTCAGCAAAATATGCAATCGATAACATAAACCTTAGATACGTATTTAACTATTCGAATAAACACCTTACTAAATTTGAAAAGGAATATCAGAATTTTTCACAGTGCTTAACAGATAAAAATGCTATTTACTACGGTATGAAAAATGATTCCCAAATTTATGAAGATAACGGGAAAATAACAACTCAAAGAGATATATTAGGATATGCAAAAAATATGCCACATGTTGATTGTAAAGATTTTGATAATTTATCAAGTGAGTGCAAAGACAAAGACTTTAAAAGATATCCGACATGGATTATAAATAATAAAGCTTATGACGGAATAAAATTCCCAGATGAACTAAACAAATTAACAGGTTGTAAATTAAATGTAACTGAAAAAGAAATAGAGGAAGTTGATAATAAAATTAATTTTAACGATAAAATAAGGAGAAAGGAATTCATTGGATTAATAATCGAGACATTAAATAAAGATTATAGTAGTCGTACTTTAGGAAAAAATTTTAAAAAATTTGATGATTTAAAATATTATTTAGATATTGGATACAATTACATTTATACTGCTAAAAATTTAGGAATAATAAAAGGAGACTCAAAAAATAATACAGTAAGACCAAACGATTATCTTTCAAGAGCCGAAGCCATAGTTATTCTTAATAGAGCATTCCCCTACTTTAACAACGTTGATGTTAACAATTTTAAATTAAAATTTAAAGACATAGATCAAGACACATGGTATTCAGAAAGTCTTAAAAGAGCGGTTAAAAGTGGAATTATAAAAGGAACAAGCCCAAGTACATTTTCCCCAGGAAATCAAATTACAATTGCCGAAAGTTTAACTATACTAGATAGAATAATTAACAGACCAAAATTTATGAAAACTAATGTGGTAGAATTTAAAAAATTCTTTTCCAATGAAATAAGTTGTTACTTAAAACTTAAAGAATGTAACTAATATTAAATATATCTACATAAATCATTATAATTAAGGTTTAAAGTCAAGAAATGCTCTTGACTTTTTTTTATAATTATTTAGAATATGCATGCTTTGTATGTGTTTTTATATACAAAGTCGGTAGGAGCTACCGACATCTCGACTTTATTTGAAAATATGTTTTCCCGCTTTATATTTGAAAAATTCAGCTGAGTTGTGAATAACTCGGTTATTTGATGACAATCGTTAAATATGGCAACAAACCAAAAGATACGGATCAAAATAAAATCA
>CETH01103920.1_pt1 | contig 12979 bp, 12 predicted proteins | sample 361461 | NCBI WGS metagenome assembly CETH01 (sample SAMEA2622695, study PRJEB7988) | marine metagenome | isolation source: saline water (ENVO:00002010), including
TCTACTACAAAATAATCGATCCGAAAGCTGACGTTAGAAAACGGCTAATAGTAGCTCGTGTTCTTCTAGTAGTGATAGGTGCTCTTGGTGCTTATATTGCATCAATGAGATTGACCAGCATTCTAGGGGCTGTAGCTTGGGCATTTGACTTTGCGATGTCAGGCCTGTTCTTCCCACTTGTACTTGGTGTATGGTGGAAGAGAGCTAATGCTGCAGGAGCGGTTGCAGGAATACTTGGTGGTCTAGCTGCCGGTACAGCATATTTAATTTATGTTGGACCTAAATTTATGGCAATGACTCCATGGCTTGGAATCGATCATTTAAGATTTGGTATCATTGGTGCTCCAGTAAGCTTAGTATTAATGGTATTAGTAAGCTTGATGACAAAAGAGCCTAGTGCTGCTACTCAAAAAATGGTTGATGACGTTAGGATACCTAGCGGAAGAGCTGTTCTTGGCAAACAACACTAATTAAATTTATTTTTAATATAAAAGGGGCGATTTATTCGCCCCTTTTTTTTACTTTAAGCAAATATCTTCACATGCTAACTTAGGTAATGCCAATTTGGGTATTAATCTTAGACTACATTCTTGGAATTGTAATGTGGACACTTATTGGAAGGTCTGCAATGAATATTTTTCAAAGGGAAGATTCTAATTTCTTCTTCATGAAAGCTTTTGTTAAATTAACCAATCCTATTATAAATTTATTTAAATTTATAACCCCAAGTTTTATAATACCTCTTTTTATTCCATTATACGTTGCATGGTTCTTTTATATGTTCAGATTTTATGTGATGCCATATATTTTAGGCTATGATGTTATGGGAATGTTATCTTTTCCATTGGAAAGTGATATTTCAAAAGAGATTTATCGTTTATTTAGTAAATAAAAATGCAAAATAAAATTTATTTTTTAATATTCTTTTTATTCATATTTTGGTCCTACTGTTTGTACTGGCCATTCAAAAATCAAAAGAAAATAAATACTCCTGCAGAATTTTTTCTTTATTCAAGACAATTACCTAATTGGGTATTTGTTTTAGTTTCAACCGGTACAATTTTTTCTGGATGGGTATTCATGGCTCATCCTGGTATGATTTTTTTTAATGGTTTTCCTTATGCCATGACATCACTTTCAGCAATAATAATTCCTCTGATTGGGATTGTGATGATGAAAAGGCAATGGATGCTCTCTAAGAGGTATGGTTTCATTACTCCAACTGAAATGTTTTCCACATATTTCAAAAGCGAAATTATAAGAATATTAATAATTATTATTACTTTATTATTTGCGATTCCGTTCATATCAATGCAACTTTCTTTTGCTGGAACTTTGATGAGTATTTTGTCAGACGATATTATCGGTCCTGCTTCAGGAGCGCTTTTAATGGGATCAGTAATTGTAATTTATGTAAGTTTTATAGGGATCAGATCAACAGTATATATAGATACCTTACAGTTTTTTCTTTTTATTTTCGGCATTATTTCGATTGGTTGGATTGCTACAGATCTAGTTGGTGGTTGGGATTTACTAAATGAGAGCCTATCAAGAATTTCAAACATTAAAGATAATATTTTTAATTTAAAAATTAATTACTCGGCCTATTTATCTTTGCCAGGAACAATAAAATTTTCAGAAGTTTTAGATAACGAAAAATTTTATAATGGTATATGGACTACTAGTATGGTTTTAAGTTTTAGTTTTGCTCTGTCGGGGGTTTTGCTGTCCCCAAATTTTACGATGCTAACTTTTTCAAGTAGAAATGTTAGTTCTTTTGGATATCAACAAGTCTGGCTTTCAGGATTGCTTATGGGGTTTGTTCTAATTTTTTTCACAACAACAATAGGTGTAGCATCAATTTTGCTTGGTGGTAATAGTATTATAAACAAAAGTGGAAATAATATTTCAAGCATGCTTCCAGAAAATATATTTCCAGAAAACATGGAAACGGTTGTTCCACATTTTATAAATTTAATTGGCGATTATTCACCAATATTTTTTGGTATATTAGCGGTTTGTGCTATTGCTTCTTTTCAATCTACTAGTTCAATTTATTTAAGTACCAGTGCAATACTCACAAGAGATTTCATAAAAAAATATTTTTTCAAAAATATGAGAGCAAAAGATCAAATTCTTGTTTCAAGAATTATTATAATGTTTACATTTTTGACATGCTTAATAGTTTCAATCCAATCTTCACAAGTAATTCTAAATTTAGGTAGCTTTGCTTTAAGTATGGCTTGTCAAATGTTGATACCTTTGTTAGCTATATGTTATTTCCCATGGTTCACTAAACAAGGAATTTCTTTAGGATTAATCGTTGGTATTTTTGTCGTTTGTTTAACAGAAAGTATTGGTCAGACAATGCTAGGCAATATTTTGGCATGGAATAAATGGCCTTTAACAATACACTCTTCTGTTTGGGGAGTTGTGTTTAATCTAATTGCTGCGGCAACGATATCTTTCATTACTCAAGAGGCAAAGGAAATAAATCATAGATCAAAGTTTCATGAATTTATTAAGGACTACAAGGCTTATTCTATTGTAAGAAGAAGTTTAAAACCTAGCGCTTGGATTGTTGTCATTGCTTGGACATTTTTTGCGATAGGTCCAGGCTTAATAGTTGGGAATAACTTTTTTGGAAAACCAGGAAATACGGAAAGCTGGTCATTTGGAATGCCATCTATCTGGATTTGGCAGATAATATTCTGGATTTTGGGAATTTTTATTGTTTGGTTTCTTGCTTTTAAAATGGAGATGTCAACTTCTCCAAGTAAAAATATTATGTCACAAACTGAAGATATAGTAAGTGGAGGATAAAAAATATATAACATTTAAAGTGTAATGAGTAATTTAATAAAAATTTCACCGTCTATACTTTCTTGTGATTTTAGCAAATTAGGTGAAGAAGTTAAATCGTTAGAGAATGCTGGTGCAGACTATATCCATGTAGATGTAATGGATGGTCATTTTGTTCCTAATTTGACAATTGGGCCGGATGTAATAAAAAAAATTAGGCCATTTAGTAAAAAGATTTTTGATGTTCACCTAATGATTTCTCCGGTAGATAATTATATTGAACAATTTGCCAATGCGGGTGCTGACATAATCACTTTTCACCCTGAAGCAACAAGGAATATAGATGAAACGATTAAACTTATTAGAAAATTTAAAAAAAAAGTCGGTATATCACTTAAGCCTAAAAGTGATATTAGTCTAATAACAGATTACTTAAAAAAAATAGATTTAGTTTTAATCATGAGTGTTGAACCGGGTTTTGGAGGACAAAAATTCATGCCAGAAGTGTTGCCTAAGTTAAAAAAATTAAAAGAAATCATAAAAAAAGAAAATTACAATATAGATTTAGAAATTGATGGTGGCATAAATTTTACAAATTGTCTTGAAGTAAAAAATGCTGGAGCAAATATTTTAGTATCAGGGTCTACAATATTTAAAGAGAACAATGGTAATCTAAAAAAGAATATAAGTTTACTTCGCAATAGTTAGTAAATGCTAGATTTCAAAAATGTCTATCTTTATTTTTTATCTTTAAAAGAATTAATTTTTAAATACTTTAGAGAAATTTATTTTTTATCAAATTTTCATAATAAATCCTTAAACTCTCAAACTCCATCAAGATTATTTTTTAATCCCAATCCTTACCTTCTTGAGCCGCTAATTAAACATAAGAGTTTTTTATTTAACATTTCTGAAAATGAGGCTCATAGTTTTTGGAATAAGAGTTTAAAAGAAAAAGATAAGAGCAATATTCATAATTTTTTGTGGCTTAACTTAATTGATAGAAAGAATGATGGTGAAATTATTCAAAAAATTATTAAGGAATGGATTCAGAATTTTAATAATTATAAAAAAGATATATGGAAAGAAAGTATTATAGCAAAGAGAATAATTGCTTGGATTTCAAATTCTGATTTTATTTTAAATAAAAATGAAAAAGATTTCGAACAAAATTTTTTTAATTCCTTAATAAGGCAAGTTAATTTTATTAAAAAAAATTTAAATTCAAATTCAAATAACCTAAATAGAATTGAATTTATTAGTGCATTGATATTATCTGGTCTAGTTTTTAAAGAATATTATAACAACTATATTTTGGGTCTTAAGGAATTAAAAAAGATAATTACTATTTTTTTTGACAAAGATGGTTTTCCTAGAAATCGAAACTTAGAAAGTCTCATTCTTTTTCTTCAATATTTTATTTTGATAAAAGAATGGATAAAAAGTGCTCAAGAGAACGAGCCTGAATATTTAAATCAAATTATTGAAAAAAATATTATTTGTTTAAATTCATTTAATAACTCTGCTAACAAAATACCACTTTTTAATGGATCTACTGACAAAAATGTTAGTAAATTTCTTAGTTATTTAGAAAAATTAAATTATAAATCTGAAAAAAAATTAGAATTTTTAGGAAAAATTCAAATATTAAAAAACAAAAATACAACTATTTATTTTGATGTGGGAAATCCTCCCGAAAATCATTTATCATCTGATTATCAATCTGGACCCTTATCATTTGAATACTTTAACGACTCAATTAAAATTATTACAAATTGTGGGTATGGCAGAAAAATATCTCAAAAATTCAAATTTATAAGTCGTTTTACATCTGCACAGTCTACATTATGTATGGATGATAGTTCTGTAGTAAAATTTAAAAGAAGTTATTTGATAAATAAAACTTTTGGGTCAACAATTAGCAATACATTTAAAATTTTAAACCTAGAAAGAGAAGAAGATAAAGAAAAAATTAATGTTTCCGCTACACATGATGCATACTTAAAGAAATTTGGTTATCTTCATAAAAGGAGAATACTTTTTTTTAAAAAAAATAGCTTTATTGAAGGAACTGATTTTTTAATGAGGAAGGGAAATAGTGTAAGTGATACCAATTTTAGCATTCGCTTCCATATATATCCAGGTATAAGTTTATTTGAAACCATGAGTGGTAAAGATGTTCTTTTGCAGATAGATAAAAAAAAATCTTGGACGTTTTCTGTAAAAAATGAAAGCGTAAAAATAGAAAAAAGCTTGTTTTTAGGATCTAATAAAATATTAAATAACCAGTGTATTGTTATTTACGGTAATACTAAAAATCACGATATAAATATAAAATGGGAGTTCAAAAAATCTAAATAATAATGAAATATCAAATAAAAAATGCATTAATATCAATCTCTGACAAATCAGGTTTAGAAAAACTACTAAAAAACCTGAATAAGCATAAAATTAAAATAATTAGTTCTGGAGGAACTTTTAAGCATATTAAGAGTCTTGGGTATAATTGTGAAGAAATTTCAAGTTATACGAAGTTTAAAGAGATGCTTGACGGTCGTGTGAAAACACTACATCCCAAAATTCATTCTGGCATCTTAAATGACAGAAAAAATAATAAACACCAAAGAGAAATGAAGATTAAGGGTTTTAAAAATATCGATCTAGTTATTATAAATTTTTATCCTTTTGAGAAAAGTATTTTAGAAAAGAAAAATTTTAAACAAATAATTGAAAATATTGATATAGGTGGTCCAACATTAGTTAGGGCCTCAGCTAAAAATTTTAAATATGTAACAGTGATTACTGATATAAAAGATTACAATACTCTCATATCAGAACTAAACACAAATAATGGTAAAACTACACTTAAATTTAGAGAATATATGGCGAGTAAATCTTTTGGTCTCACTTCATTTTATGATTCTATGATATCAAATTGGTTTAATCAAAGATTAAATATTAAATTTCCAGAAAGAAAAACTATTTTTGGCAAAAAACTAGATCAATTAAAATATGGTGAGAACCCGCATCAAAAAGGTAGTGTTTACATAAGCCATTATAATGAAAATGATATTGGTTTAAAAAAATTGAATGGAAAAAAGTTAAGCTATAACAATTACAACGACATACTAACTGGCTTGGAAATTTTATATACATTCAAAAATAATGGAACAGTTATCATCAAACATGCAAATCCGTGTGGAGCGTCTATTAATTCTTCTCCGTTAAAATCTTTTGAAAATTCATATAAATGTGATCCGATAAGTGCTTTTGGCGGAATTGTAGCTTGTAATTTTAAAATAAATAAGAAAATTGCAAAAAAAATGTCATCTACTTTTTTCGAAGCAATACTAGCAAAAAGTTTTGATAATGATGCTTTAAAGATTTTATCCAGAAAAAAAAATTTAATACTAATTAATACTTCAAAGTTTAAAAAACAAGATAATATTCAAATAAAAAGTTTTAGTAATACTTTCTTATTGCAAGATAGAAATAAAGAAATTTTTGACAGAAAAAAACTTAAGTTTGTTACTAAACTAAAACCATCAAAAAAAGAATTAAGATTTGCGGAATTTGCTTTTAATATTTGTAAATTTGTTAAATCAAATTCCATAGTCATTTGTAAAGATTATTCAACAATTGGTATAGGGGCTGGTCAACCTAGTAGGTTAGATAGTTGTAGTATTGCATCCCAAAAAGCAAAAAAATTTCAACCAAAAAAACTTAAAGGTTCGATAGCTGCATCAGATGCTTTCTTCCCATTTGCAGATGGATTAAAAAAATTAATTGACTCTGGAGTTAAAATTATAATTCAACCTGGTGGCTCAATTAAAGATAAAGAAGTTATTGCAGCTGCCAATAAATCAAAAATTAAAATGATTTTGACTGGTATACGCCATTTTAACCATTAAACTATTTTATCAATCTTTGCGGCTAAAATAAAATCACTTTCGTGAAGACCTTTTATTGCATGAGTAAAAATTTTAATTTTAGCATAGCCCCATCCAAACCAGATATCTGGATGATGACCTTCTTTTTCAGCAATTTGTCCAACTTTATTTATAAAGTTTTGGCTTAATAAAAAATTTTTAAATTTAAATTCTTTTAACAAATAGTAAGTTTTTTCATCTTCAGTTTTTACTTCCCAACCATCAACCATTTTTAGATATTTATGTATCTCTGTTATTTCAAATCCAGGTATACCTCCATCGCAGGGTATACATTTTTTAGTGTGAAGGTCAGACATAATTTAATTTAACTTAACTTATAAAAAAATTAAAAAGAAGTAAACAAAATGTCTCGTTTTGGAGCGGGAGAAGGGAATTGAACCCTCGGCCTAAACGTTGGCAACGTTTCGCTCTACCACTGAGCTACTCCCGCAAGAAAAAATATTATAAGTTAAGGTATCTTATTAAACAATAGTTGCTGTATAAAAAGTTAATTAAAAATTCCCTTATCTGCAATCTTTATTCCAATTTTTTTTAAAAAAGTGTATTTTTTTAAATCTTTTAAAAGACCATTTTTTAATAAAGCAGTTAATTTGTTTTGTCTAAAAAAATTTTGTGTAAAATTTATACCTAACCCATAAAGAAAATTTTCTGCTTTTCTATTTGAATAAAAATCATTTAAAATAATTGAATTTTTAATTTGTATTCCTAAGGACATATTTTTTTTTAAATTTTCATAAAGTGAAAATATATCTCTTAAAACTAAATTAAAACCTTGACCTGCTAATGGCGGAACTTTATACCATGCGCTCCCTAAAACAAAAATATTTTGTTTAAAAAGGTTGGTGCTAAACTTGAAAGATATAGGAAAAGACAATGCTTCTTGAATATGAAATTTTTTTTTCCCAAAAATATTTTGAAACTTGTTGAGAATAATTTGATTAATATTTTTTGTAGAATAATTTTTAAATTTTTTATCTACGCTCCAAACATAAGAAAACGTTTTTTTATTTAAAGGTAATATTGCCAATGGTCCCTCTTTTAAAAAATATTGACTAGGGTTAATAATATTGTAGTTATGTTTGACAAATGCTGTGAATGCGATTTCATCCTTATCGTCTTGAATATACCTTCTGTTAAATAAATTTAACAAAATTTTTGAATTTTCACCCAAGCATAAAATTATTAAATCATATTCTCTTTTTTTTTTTCTTTCAAAATTTATAATTGTTTTATCAGTTTCAATTTTTTCTACTTTTTCATTAATTATTTTAATTTGTTTATTTTTTTTTATTTTCCTAAGTATTATTTTTCTGAATTTTTCATTTTTTGTAATATGAATTATATTCTCTCCATTATTTTCAAATTTAAAAAAGTGTTCGTAATTTTCATTAAATAAATCAATTTTTTTACTTGGCCAAAAATGTTTTAAGTCGCTTTTGTTAAAATTTTTAGAAAGTCTTAAGAGATTATTTTCTGATAGTGCTATTGATCTATTATCTTTAATCTTTTTGATTTTATTTTTTTTTTGGATTAAATCGATCTCAATATTCAAATTTCCAAGCATTAAAGCTGAAGCATATGCAGCTAGTCCATCTCCAATAATGCAAATTTTTTGTTTTTTCATAATTTTAAGAACTTTATCAATTTTTTATAAATGATACAAAGTAAACTATGTGATTCGAAAAATGAAATTGGATATATTATATAGCAATAGTTTAGTATTTATAAAAAAAAGATTGATTGAACTTTTAGGACTCATTTTAATTTTAAGTTCGTTAATGTTTATTTTATCATTAATTAGCTACTCACCAGATAATTCGACATTAATTTATAATCCTGGCGACGAAAATTTCAATAAAATATTCTTTTTTCCTTCAAATATAATATCTGATCTATTCTTACAAAGTTTTGGTCTTGTTTCTTTTTTGATAGCTATTAGTTTTTTTTCATGGGGTATAAGTTTAATAGTAAACAAAGGTATTAATAGAATTTTAAACAAACTTTTTTATATAGTAGCTTATATTTTCTTCGGTTGCTTATTTATTTACACAACAAATAACAATTCATTTTGGCTGATTGATAATGGCAATTCAGGTTTTGTTGGAGAAAAAATTTTTAATTTTATTTATTCATTTTTTCCCTTTGTTGAAAATAATTTTATTAAAGTTTCTCTTTTTCTTTCTTCAATATTTTTCTTTATAATTGGTTCAGAGATAAATTTAAAGAAAGTTTTAATACACAGTAAAAATCTTTCTGTACTATTTTCTAAAAAAAATGATATAAATAGAGATATCAATTTTGATGATCAAGAAAATATAATTGCGAAAGAGAAGTTTCCGCCTGAAACCAAACAACAGTCTTTTTCATTCAAAAAAGTAAACGAGGCAAAAATAAATGGGTATAAAATACCATCGCCAAGTTTATTAGTGAAAAAAACTGAGTCACTTAATAAAAATACTTTATCAAGGTTACCCAGCTCAGAATTTATTGAAAAGATATTATTAGATTTTGGAGTAAAAGGTAAAATAAAGAAAATTAATAATGGACCTGTTGTTACATTATATGAATTTGAGCCTGCTCCAGGTATTAAAATTTCAAGAATTGTAAACCTGTCTTATGACATAGCCAGAAATACGAGCTCGGTTTCTGCAAGAGTATCAACGGTCCCAGGAAAAAATACTGTTGGAATAGAAATACCAAATCCTAAGAGGGATAATGTCGTTTTATCTGAAATATTATCCTCAAATGTATTTGAACAGGACGAAAAAAACTTACCAATTGCTCTTGGGAAAAGTATTTTAGGTACATCAATAGTAGCAGATTTATCTTCTATGCCACATCTTTTAGTTGCTGGAACAACTGGATCTGGAAAATCAGTATGCATCAATACTATTATTTTATCTTTGTTGTACAAACATGGGCCTGATAGATGTAAATTAATCTTAATAGATCCTAAAATGCTTGAGCTTTCATCTTATGAAGGGATACCGCATTTACTGACGCCTGTTATCACTGATGCAAAAAAAGCTACCTCTGCTTTAAGATGGACCGTAAAGGAAATGGAAAATAGATATAAGTTAATGAGCTCAGAGGGTGTAAAAAATATCGACGGATATAATCAAAAGCATAAACTTAAAATGCCATATATTGTTGTAGCTGTAGACGAGATGTCTGATCTTATGCTCGTTTCTGGAAAAGAAATTGAGGGTTATGTTCAAAAATTATCAGCTATGGCTAGAGCAGCTGGCATTCATATTATAATGGCAACTCAAAGACCAAGTGTTGATGTTATTACTGGTACAATTAAAGCAAACTTTCCCACAAGAATATCCTTTCAGGTGAGTTCAAAAATCGATAGCAAAACAATATTAGGCGAACAAGGAGCGGAACAACTTTTGGGTAAAGGTGATATGTTGTTCATGTCATCAGCTAATAAAATATTTCGAATTCATGGCCCATATGTATCGGAAAAAGAAATAGAAAGAGTAACAAGTTTTATCAGAGCCCAAGGAAGTCCTGATTATATAGATGAAATTATTAAATATGAAGAAGAAAATTTGAATAATATTTCTGATTTTGATGGACAAGATGAATTCTACGAAAAAGCCGTAGAAATCGTAAAGACTGAAAAAAAAGCTTCCACCAGTTACCTACAAAGAAAATTGCAAATTGGATATAATAGAGCTGCTAGAATAGTAGAGCAGATGGAAAACAACGGAATAGTAAGTAAAGCAAACCATGTTGGAAAAAGAGAGGTATTATAATTTTTGCAAAATAAAATAATTATATTTTTTTCAATAATTATATTTTTTTTATTAATTCCTTCTAAAATCTTTGCAAAAATTGAGGAAAAAATTATTAAAAATATAATAAACACTAAATCTTTAAAATTTACCTTTGTGCAAGAGTCTTTTGGTAAAATTGAAAATGGAACTTGTTATATTCAAAAACCATATTATTTAAAGTGTAATTATAACGATAAAAATCAGAAACAATTAATTATTAATAAAAAAATTTTAGTTATCCACCATAAAAGGTACAACAAATTTTATTATTATCCTTTATCTAAATCATATTTTTTAGAATTAATGAGTAATGATAAATTTGTAAATTTAATATCAAAAAGTAATTTAAGAATAAAAAATAATTTTATTGAAATTGAATATTTTCAAAATAATAAAGGCACTATAGTTTTCTTTTTTGATAATCAAAATTTTGATTTAATAGGTTGGGAATTAAATGATATAAGAAATAATAAAACAATTTTTAAAATTAAAAATATTTCTAAAAATATAGAATTTGAAAATAATTTTTTTATAATACCAGAAATAAATTCTACGAATTAATATATATTCTTTCTTGTTTGAAAATTTTAAATCCTCTTGATGTATAATTCTTTAATGCATATTCATGGTCTAAGCTACATGTGTGCACCCATACCCTGTGTGAATTTAATTTTTTTGCCTCATTTAAAGCATGTTTTAAAAGTAATGATCCATATTTCTTTCCTCTATACTCTCTTAAAAGACCTAATTGAATAAGTTCTACTTCATTTTTATTTTCATGATGCTCGATTTCGTAAAATCCTGCTAGTTTTTTTTTAATTTTTAAAACAAAGATCTTTAAAAAACTATTTGAAAGATAGTCTATCCATCTTTCATCAGACCAATTTAATCTATCTCTCCAGTGGTGATCTGCACCAATTTCTTTATAAAAAAATTTATTTAGTTGTATATCCTTATTTTGTTCACAATTTATTAAATCATTTTGATTATTCCCAAAAATTTGAAAAGATTTTGGCTCTGTTTCTAAAAAATATCTATTTACTAATTTCATTTAAGAAACCATCTTACCAATTTTTTCTCCAGCAAATATATGAAAGTGTAGATGTGGGACTTCTTGTCCACCATCTTTTCCAATATTTGTAAGTGCGCGATATCCCATATCTTTTGCACCTATAAGATTTGAAACATGTGTAATGGCTTTATTAAGTTCAACTATTTCTTTGTCTGATGCTTTGCTATTAAAATCGTTTAAATCTACATACTTGCCTTTTGGAATAACTAATATGTGTATTTTTTTTTGAGGATTTATATCATGAAATGCCAATACGAAATCATTTTCATAAACCTTCTTGCAAGGAATTTCTCCTCTAAGAATTTTTGCAAATATATTGTTTTTGTCGTAACTCATTTTTGTCTTTTTTTAAGTTCGTTCATTACATCTTCTACTTTGATATTATTGGCCTCCAGATAAACCATCAAATGATAAATCACGTCCGCAGCCTCATGAATTTTATTAGAATTTTGTTCTACAGATTCAATTAATTCGACTATTTCCTCTTTCACTTTTGAAACACTTAAGTTTTTGTTGTTAAGAAGTTTATTCGTATAAGATTTATCGCTGGAAGAATTTTTTCTTTCTCTAATAATTTTTATTAATTGTTCTAAATTTTCAAACATTTGATAATCTTACCGATACATTCTTGGAATTCAAATATTCTTTAGCATCCTTAATTTTATATTCACCGTAATGAAAGATAGAAGCTGCTAAGACCGCACTTGCTCCACCTTTTACTATTCCCTCGTATAAATGGTCTAATGTTCCGACACCTCCAGAGGCTATAGTTGGAATATTTGTGCTTTCAGTAATTGCTTTTAATAGATCAATATCATAACCAGATTTGGTCCCATCTTTATCCATTGAAGTTAATAGAATTTCTCCAGCTCCATTTGACTCAACTTGCTTAGCAAATTTTACTGCATCGATATTTGTTTTATTCCTACCACCGTGAGTAAAAACTTGCCATTTATTATCTGAAACTTTCTTGGCATCTATAGCTACAACAATACATTGGGATCCAAATTTTTTAGAAGCCTTTTTAACAAAATCAACATTCTTAACTGCAGCAGTATTGATTGAAACCTTATCTGCACCTGCTAACAACAGGTCAGTGATATTTTGAATTGTTCTTACACCGCCTCCAACAGTTAAAGGAACAAAACATTCTTTCGCAGTTTTTTTAACAATATCAATGATTGTTCCTCTATTTTCATTTGAGGCAGTAATATCAAGAAAACAAATCTCATCAGCCCCGCCATCACTATAAATTTTAGCTTGCTCAACTGGATCCCCAGCATCTTTTAATTCAACAAAGTTTATACCTTTAACGACTCTCCCGTTTTTAACATCAAGACAAGGTATAATTCTATTTTTAAGCATCAATC
>CETH01184406.1_pt1 | contig 12959 bp, 11 predicted proteins | sample 361461 | NCBI WGS metagenome assembly CETH01 (sample SAMEA2622695, study PRJEB7988) | marine metagenome | isolation source: saline water (ENVO:00002010), including
TGAGCCATTTGCGCATTATCCTGCTCAATCATTTCATCGAGAGATATCCTCGCAAGCGCTAGAACGCTATCCGCATGGATCTCCACCAGGTCACGGTCCGGGTTCAGATCAATTCGCTCCTGTTGGGCCTCCATAATGACTTTATCTTCGATGAAGGTTGGATAGATCTCATCATACATCTCCTGCGTCGCATTTGGGTCTTGCTGGCGATATCCGTTCGCTGACGACCAGAAATAATGGAAAGTAGTTTCTGTTTCCGGCGTCGCGGCATGCAGTAAACGCAAATGAAATCCTTTTTGATCTCGGTTCTCCTGCGCTCCCTGACCGACTGCAACTGCACCAGACCACTGCAGCACCACGCTGGGACCTACATACTCGAATTCCTGCCAGCGATCGACCTTGCCAGAAAACTGCCCGCCCTTCTGGTATGTCGGGGGCGGATCATGTTCCAGCATCCAACGAATGAAATATGCACCCTTTTCAGTTTTATGGCTGTCCATATCAGCGCCGACATGCTGGAGGGGATTTCCCCCGATCGTCGATCCATGAACATAACCTAGGTGCGTTAGATCCATCAGATTATCGATCATCAGCATGTAGTTCGATTTGATCTGAAACATTGCCTTACGATGGGGCCACTTTTCCGAATCATTATGATAGGGGTAATCAACAATTTTCCCCTCGTCCGCCAGTGCCGGGTCTCCCATCCAGATCCACAAGACTTGGTCACGCTCAACCAAGGGAAAATGCCGGACATAAGCCTGAGGCGGAATATTCTTCTGACCCGGAATTTCTACGCAATTTCCCTTCGTATCAAAGGTCAGACCATGATAACCGCACCGGAGGCCCACGTCAGTTACCGACCCATGTGTCAAAGGCGCACCACGGTGGCAGCAGCGATCTTCAAGCGCTCCAACACCGCCGTCAGCATCTCGATAAATAACGATTGGCTGGTTCATAATCGTCCTAGCCAAGAGCCCGCTGTCGATTTCTTCCGACCATGCCGCGATGTACCACGCATTACGCACAAAAGGTTGGTTAGCTTTACGAGTCATATTATCCCTCCCAGATGATAAAATTATCTAGTAACGATTAGGCTAGCCAATTTCGGTCAACCCGGCAACAAATCGATGTTTGATTTTATGCGAGAACAACTTGATCACCTTTACCCCGTTTCAGGTGATGTTAAACTGCCAGTAATATTGTCATAGGAAGTCAATCAATGACGCTGAACGAGATTACACGGGTACAAGAATACCTCCGTCTGACCTTTGCGAATAATCGCATCAGAATTCTCCAACCTAAAAAGCCCGACGCACCCATTGAAGTGTATTTAGCTGATGAGTTTATCGGTGTTTTATACCGCGATGATGAGGAGGGGGAGATTTCCTTCACGCTCAATATTTCCATCTTAGAAGAAGACCTACCGCCTGCCGTTTCAATGTAACTGACTACGAACTATGGTCTGTTTCTTACCAACCGGAGGGATATCGGTATGACAGTTAAGTATCATCTTATTAGTTCGTTTACCTGACCGTGGGTCCAGCGCGCTGTCATAGCTATGCGCGCCAAAGACGTCGAGTTCGAGGTCACATTTATCAATCTCCGGGAAAAGCCCGACTGGTTTTTAAAACTTTCTCCTCATGGTAAGGTTCCAGTACTTAAGATAGACGATGAAGTTTTATTTGAGTCAAATGCCATTGCCGAATTTCTGGATGAGACTTTAGAGCCGCGCCTTCATCCTACAAGTCCTATTGAGCGAGCGCGCAACCGAGCGTGGACGGATTTTGTGCCAACGTTTTCTAGTGCATTGAGTAAAATTTACTACACCAAGAATCGCAACGAGATGGAAGAAGGACTAGCAAACGCACCCAGAGTCATCGAAAGGCTCGAAGAAGCGCTGATACGCCAGCGTGGCCGGAACACGGGCCCTTATTTCAACGGCCCCGGTCTCTCTCTGGTCGACTGCGCCTACGCACCATTTCTGCAGCGTTTCTGTATCGCCGATGGGTATCTCAAAACTGGGCTACTAAACAATTTTCCGAGCTTAAACGCGTGGACCGAAGTATTGTTATCAAACGACACTATCACTGGTGCGGTCGCCCCGGAGTTTCTATATGAATTTCTCAGAAATCTGAAACGCCGAAAATTTTACGTGGCATCATTTATCAAAGACATTGATATGAACGCTGCGGGGAAAACGCTGGATGATGGCTAAATGCTAAACTCTTCCATATCTGCGGGTTACGCTAATCAATTGCCAGATAGGTTTTGGATAATGCCGGCCGAAGTAAAATGAATATGTCTTGGATTGAAATCGTCGGGCATCTCGCATTTATGCTCACGGCTATTTCGTTCCTGCTAAAGGATATGATCCTTCTTCGTTTAATCGCGGGTGTCAGCGCGGTAGTCGGTATCACTTATAATTATTTGTGTGCTGGAGGCCCCAATTGGCTGCCAATATTCTGGCTTTCATTGTTCGCCCTTATAAACGGCGTCCGGATCGGTGGAATTATAAAAGAACAACTTTCAATACATTTCACAGAAGATGAAAAAGAGCTTTACGAAACAATATTTTCGGGGTTTACGCCGGTCGAATACATGAAACTCATGCGATTTGCCGAATGGAAAAATACTGTGGCCGACGATGTACTTGCAACTCAAGGGCGCCCGCTTGATGGGGTGTACCTCCTCTATAACGGCGAAGTAAAAGTTCAACGCGAAAATCAAGAGGTAGGACGATCCCGCGACGGAGCCCTAATTGGCGAAATGTCTTTTATTCAAGGAGACGACACGCCCGCCTCTGCCACCGTGACCACTACCGTACCCTCCCGATGCGTTTTCTGGCCAAAAGCTGAACTACGTGGCTTGCTAAGACGCAATCCAACTATAGATGTCGCTCTTAAACACGTTTTTAGCGTTGATCTGGCGAAGAAATTAAGTTCCAACGATTCAGCAGGCCACTCAAATAAAAAAGACACTTACTTTAGTGGTGGGTAGCCACGAAGATTTTTTACAAAATATGACACTTAAGTACGACTTGGATTTCCTCATAACAAAATTCCCGAGGGTCCTCTCGTTAATTCAAGTCTGTCATTGCCGAGCGGCCGCCCGAACATGCTTTGCAATTTCCGGCGCTACTGTCCTATCCAGTGGATGCGGAAGGATCATCTTGGCGTTTGGCATCTCTACGATATTCGCAAGTGCTAACGCGGCCGCTACTTTCATTTCTGGAGTGATTGCGGAGGCGCGAGCATCAAGAGCACCGCGAAAAATTCCTGGGAATACCAGAACATTATTTACTTGATTTGGAAAATCACTGCGCCCAGTCCCAACTACCGCAGCGCCACCCTTAGCCGCCTCTTCCGGCATTATCTCAGGAACCGGATTAGCCATCCCAAAAATGATGGGGTTCTCTGCCATCACGGAAATATCATCAGCATTCAACAGGTTTCCCCTCGAGACACCAATAAATACGTCGGCATCGTGAAGTGCATCTTGAAGGCTGCCCTTCACTTCACCTTTATTTGAAAATTCTAGCAGACTTGTCTTTTCCGGGTTCAGGTCCCGGCGATCTTTGGAGATGATCCCCCTAGAATCACAAATTAGTACGTCAGCAACGGGATTTATCGATGATTTTCCAATCCCCACACCAGCAATCAATTTTGCTATCGCGGTGCCTGCCGCTCCCGCCCCATTAATGACCACCCGCAATGCGGAGATTTTTTTATCAACTACCTTCGCAGAGTTTATGAGCCCGGCAAGAAGGACAATTGCCGTGCCATGTTGATCGTCATGGAAGACAGGTATTCCAAGGCCTTGAAGGGCCTCCTCGATTTCGAAACATCGAGGGGCCGAAATATCTTCGAGGTTTATCCCCCCAAAAGATGGGGCGATGATACGGCACGTTTCTATAATTTTTATAGGGTCATTCGTATCCAAACAAATCGGCCAAGCATCAATTTTCGCGAATTCTCTGAATAATAACGCTTTTCCCTCCATTACGGGGAGCGCAGCGAGAGGACCAATATTTCCCAAACCCAGAACAGCAGATCCGTCCGATATAACGGCGACGGAATTTCCTTTGAGCGTTAACTTATAGGCCTCCTCGGGATTATCAGAAATAACTTCGCACGGTCGGGCAACACCCGGCGTATAAGCGAGAGATAAATCGTCTCTACTGCCGATTGGCATTTTATTGTGGATCCCAATCTTACCTCTCAATTGTTGATGCATGATTAGAGATTTTTCAAAATAGTCAGTCATTTTTTCTTTATTTTAAAGTTGAAGTGTCCGTTGAACGACTCAATCAGATTACCTTTTTATGTTATTTTCGAGAATCCCATAGCCGGAGTCTATACGACTTACCAATGTTAGATGCTGCAAGTTCTATCCGGCCGTAAAAGTTTAATCGGGAACGGTTCAAACCTTTTTTCCAGAGATCGCTAAAATTTACTGATCTTATCTGCTCCGTTGTTCGTAATCCTATCAAAGGAGTCGCAAATGAAATTACATCACACGGCGATATGCGTTGATGAAATTCAGTCAGCGGTAGACTGGTATAAAAACCTTCTCGCTTTCGACGTTGAATACCAGGACGAGACATGGGCTTTGTTGTCTTTCGAAAATACGAGAGTCGCGCTGGTATTACCGTCACAGCACCCCCCTCATCTGGCATTCGAACATGAGGGAGCGTCGACCTTCGGGGAGATGAGAACCCACAGAGATGGTAAAGAAAGCATATACGTTCGAGACCCATTCGGTAACGCTATTGAGTTACTGAAACCCACCGATGAGCGAGAAAGAGGTTAGTTTACTCTTAGCCTTTTTTGAGTCCGTCATTGTCACATCATGGTGCTTTACTGCTTACCTCGCTGGAATCTCTACTTTGTCACTTTTTTCAATCTCTTATTCACGGAAAACACTGTCTACGAAGCTGGTGAGAACCAATGAATAGTTGGTTAGATAGCTTTAAGTCAGCGCCAAAGGTAGCAGTAATTATCGGGTTTCTTGGCCTTGCTCCCTTTTTTTCATTTACCGGGTTATCGCTCATCCAGATACAACTCCCATATGTTTTCGCTCATCAAGTGCTAACAGCTTATGGCGCTGTTATCCTCTCCTTCCTTGGCGGAATACGCTGGGGTCTAGCGATAATAACGATAAATCGCGAAGCAATTTGGGGACAACTCTGTTTTAGCGTTATTCCCGCATTGTTGGGTTGGATAGCTTTATTACTTCCAACTACCGCTGGATTGTTGCTTCTCTCATTTGCTTTCGTATTAACACTTTTTGCGGATATCCATTTTTCGGCAGCGCCTTATTGGTTTAAAGCTCTCCGACTACCGCTGTCCCTTGGGGCAATAGCATGTCTACTGTCATCTTTACTTCTCTAAAGTCGAAACAATGAAAATTGTTTCCCGAACTGTAGGTGCACTTTGACTGTTTTCAAGCCCGACAGGGTGGTTCTTATATTGGGAGATCAACTCTCTTTGAAAATTAGTTCACTCCGTTCGGCCAACAAATATAAAGACCAGATTTTGTTGGCAGAGGTAGACCGTGAAGCCAATTATGTTCTGCACCATAAAAAGAAAATCGCTTTTATGTTCTCGGCTATGCGTCATTTCGCGGCTGAACTCTCTGAGAGGGGCTGGAACGTCCGCTACGTTAAATTAGACGCCTCTGGCAATACAGGAACCCTAAGCGGTGAACTCGGCCGAGCCCTGAATCAACTAGGTATAGCTTCCGCAGTGTACACGGAAGCAAGCGAGTACAGAATTACAGAAGAAATTTCTAATTGGGCAAACTCAAACAAGATAGTCCTTGAGGTTCTTACCGATGATCGCTTTGTCTGTTCACATCGAGATTTTGAAGAATGGGCAGCGGGCCGAAAACAAATGAGAATGGAGTTTTTTTATCGTCTCATGCGGCGTAAAACCGGCCTACTGATGGATGGCGATAAACCGGAGGGGGGAAAGTGGAATTTTGACAAGGAGAACCGGAAACCCGCGTCAGAAAATTTATCAATGCAAAGACCGCTCTCGGTAGCGCCGGATAAAATTACAGACGAAGTTTTGACTCTGGTTGAAAAACGGTTTCCAAATAATTTTGGTGAATTACGGCCATTCTGGTTTGCGGTTACCCGGAACGAAGCGTTAAAGGCTCTAGATTCATTCATTAGACACGCCCTACCCTCATTTGGTGACTTTCAGGATGCCATGCTTGATGGCGAACCTTTCCTCTTTCACTCTGCATTATCTCAATATATTAACGCTGGTCTTCTGGATCCCCTAGAGGTATGCCGACGAGTAGAAGCCGCATGGTATTCGGGGACTGCGCCTTTAAACGCTGTGGAGGGCTACATTCGTCAGATCATAGGTTGGCGTGAATATGTACGCGGTATCTACTGGCTAAAGATGCCAAAGTACACCGATCATAATTTTTTCGGGGCCAAAAGGCCGCTTCCTAGTTTTTACTGGACCGGAAAAACCGACATGGCCTGTATTAGAGCGGCCATTAATCAAACGCGAGATGAGGCATACGCTCATCATATTCAACGCCTGATGGTTACCGGTAATTTCGCAATGCTGGCTGGAGTCGATCCGAAGGAGTTACACAAATGGTATTTGGCAGTTTACGCAGATGCCTACGAATGGGTAGAAGCCCCAAACGTTATAGGGATGAGCCAATTTGCCGACGGGGGTTTGGTTGCTTCAAAGCCCTATGCTGCCAGTGGCAATTATATAAACAAAATGTCTAATCATTGCCGCTCATGTCGCTTTCAGGTTAATCAGAAAACTGGTGCTGACGCCTGCCCATTCAACTCACTTTACTGGGATTTCTTAGTTCGAAACCGAGACAAACTGTCGAGTAACCCCCGCCTCGGAAACGCGTACAGAACGTGGGCAAAAATGAGTGAGAAAAAGCGCAAAGCATACAGAGAGACCGCTCAGGAAACCCTCGAAAAAATTTTAATATAATATTCCAAGTTTCTGAATTATATTTGGAATATTCTTTTTTATCTTGGAAAAGCTACGATCGGCGTGACGCCAGGTAAAACGGTCATAATCTCGGCCTAAACAATGGAGAATGATGCCAGCTGCCCTAAGTTCACGCTTAGCATCCATTACCACTGAACTGACTGATCCTACCGCGGGTTTGGCAGTCACGACATCTTTAACTCCAGCCTTGCATGCCTCGGATATAACCAACTCCGCTAATTCTTCTCCTGAAGACGTTATTTTAATAAGTTTGTTAGTGCTGCGTGCCATTGCATCATTCAAAGCGCCGCTTGAGAAAGTTCTCACTTTTGGACCTACACCGAGGGGTGATCTTTTATCGGCAACAAGAAGACCTACTGTTCCGGCAGGACTTCGCGGAAGCAACTCATTAACAAGGCAGTCTTCTTCCGTGAGAAGAAGTAGAAATTCCTCGTTGGGTAAAGGGTCCGCTAATGGAATAAATGAAGCTGAATGCCTCTCTTTTTCGATAATTGGATCTGCAACTTTTGAGAGCCCCCTCGGGCTGAAACGCCCACCTGTGTATTTGGAAATATTGTCTCGACTAGCCCGGTACGTCTTACCTTTTGTGTGAAGGCCGGCAACCCAGCGCCAGCTCAGGGTATTTGAAGCAGGATCACCGTCGATCAAGTAGCGGAGAAAAAAGTCGGCACCCAATTCCCAAGGCAAGCGTAGTGTGAAAATCCAGATGGAGGCAAACCACATTCGAGCGTGATTATGCAGGTAGCCCGTATCAATCAACTCGCGCACCCAATGGTCGAAACACTCGAGATTGGTTTCACCTCGAATAGCGTCGTGGTATCGCGAAGACAGGTCTTTGTTTCGGTCAAGTCTTGATAAAATCTCGAGAAGATTATTTTTATAGGAACTCCACACAGTTGGATGATGCTCAAGCCAACCCTTGAAGTACGCCCTCCAAAAGATTTCTTGAATAAACTTTTCTGCCGTTGATGCCGAAAAGCGAGAGAGGGTTTCCCGGATTACTTCTTCTTCGGAGATCAAACGATGCCGTATCCAGGGCGACAAATTCGAGACATTACTCCTTTGCCCTTCTCCAAGATCGAAGTGTCTATTACTCGCATAACTTCGACATGCATGAGTAACAAAATTCTCGAGGCGAGCCAGACCCGCGTTTCTTGTGGGCGTATACACCAAGTTTTCATATTGGGTATCGGTCCCCGGGAGTTCTGGCTCACTCTCCATTACGCTCAGCCAAGATACGTTTCAGACACCTGTTTAGTGACCGAACAAGGCCCATTTGCCTACTCCCCGATAACCAAAATTCTCTTTTTACATAAATACAAATGTTGATCGGACGAAGATGGACCATATCATTGTTACGTTGAATTCGGGTTTGGCGATTTTAATTATTCAATTCAAATTGATACTGAATTTATTGGAGACGAGTAGCCTTGCTACAAACCAAGTAAAATAGCGATCAAAAGTATTGTGGAGTTAAACGCCCGGCTCTGAGACTAACTAGTCAAAGCAATCTATAGTAAAATGAAAAATTCAATAGTCGTATTTCTTATTTTAATTCACTTCAGGATTAAGTGCTTTTTATCCAGTACGCCCATCGCCGACAATAATGCAAGCGACGTCGACACCCGGGCCCCTTCGGCCTCAGCAGCGTCGGACTTAGCATTTATCTCGGCCGTCTCTCCTGCCAGTATCTCTAGGAGAGACCTCTTGCCTAACTTCCTCTCCTTTCTGGCAAGCTCAAGAAACGCCGCAGACAAGGCCGCCTGCTCAGCTAATAGTTCTGCATTCTCAAGAGATTGTTGATAGGCAGTAAATGCATTACTCACAGATTCATTGATTAAACGCCTCGCGTCATCAAGTTGTCTCTGAGCGGCCGAATAATTTGCTCTTGCCGCATCGATACTATTAACCACTGAAAAACCGAGGTTAAAATTATAGGTGAATTGGAATTTTGCTGTCAGTTCTTGGGCCTTCCCTCTTGTTCCCCCGACATTTTCTTTAAAGCTCTTATCCAAGACGAAACTAAATTTCGGCCAAACCTGATCCGACTTTACCTGAGAAAGCGCTGCTTTTGACAATGATACGGCGTCCTGCAGTGACCGAATCTGATAATTACTCTTTTTCGCCATCGCAAGCGCCTCGTCCTCAGTTTCAGGAAGAGCGTCAATGGGAAGTTTTAATTTACGCGATTTTAAAAAGTCATTCTGAAGCTCTCCAAATACAGCTCTATAACGATTTTCCTGTGTTTTCAGCTGACCTTCAGTGGCAAGTAGACGCGCTCTGGCTCCAGCTAACTGGACTTTGGCCTGCAAAACATCCGTTGAGACACCAGCGCCGGTTTTTACTTTAATATTTTCTAACTTGGTCTGTTTTTTTAGGTTAGAGAGTGACCTTCTCGCATATCTGAGTTTATCAATCGCTGTCGATGCCCCAATCTGGGCGACGCCGATTTCTAGAATTATTGATTGTTTCGTTAGTTCGAGTGTTTTCTCCGCCTGTTCTAATCGCAAACGTGCAATTCTTATCGCTGTTGATTTCGATCCGAAGTCATAAATTGGTTGCGTTAATGTCAATTTGAGCTCGGCCGACTTCATCGTTGTGTCGTCGGTGCCACTCACGTTATTTCTGTTTTCCTTGGCTCTACTTCCCGTGACTGCGAGGTCTGGAAACCAGGCCTTCTGGCTCACACTTATTCCCTCTTTCAGGGACTGAACCGTCTGTCTAGCAGCTTCAATACGGGGATGTTTGTCCAGTATTTCGGAAATTTGTTCCTTAAATGAAAGACCTTTAGAAAGCGCGTCAGTCGCGAAAAAACCGCCGATAACAGCCATAGAAACAGTGGCCGAAAAAATGAGTGAGCACCTCTGCAGAGGATGTCTAACAGTCATTCAAATAGTCTCTCTTTTATAAAATCCTATGCAATCAGGGTAATGAAATACAATCAATGCTCTCTTAGCGCCATACTAGCCCCCTTCCAGAACGGTTCTATAAAGTAATTGATAATACGTCTTTCGCCGATCAATATCCGACACTCCACGCTTTCGCCAGAAGCGAGCTCATAATTTTTTCCGTTATAAGAAATATTTTTTCCGTCAACGCTAATCCTCACCAAAAAATATGGAACCCCGTTTTGGTCGGAAATGCTATCCGCACTTATATAATCTACGAAACCATTCAATTGTCCAAAACCCGCAGGCCCTGGAGAGGTCAGACGAACCTTGGCCTGCTGCCCCAGCTTCACATAAGCCCTTTCATTAACGGGCAACCTAGCTTCTATAATTAGTTTACCGGCCTCCGGCACAACTTCGACTACAACAGCGCCCGGGGCGACTACACCTCCTATCGTAGAATAATACAGGTATTTAACCCGCCCGCTCACTGGAGATCGGATCATTGTTCTGGAACGACTATCTAGCAACCTATCCCTTCTAAAACGCAATTCTTCATATGCATTATTCTTTTCATTATACTCGGATAATGCTGTTTCTTTTTGAGAATCTCGAAGACTAAGGATACGCAGTTTAGCTTCTTTTATTGCTGTTTTGGATTTCTCTAGAGACCAAAAATCCTCACTGATTTTTCCTTCTATACCAATCTTCTGTTCGAGATACTTAAGATGCTCGAGCCGATTTGATAAATCATCCTTAAGCAAATTAGAGCTAATCGTGATCTTTTCTGTAAGAATCTTCAGATATTTCTTGTTTTTGCTTATCCTCTGCTGGATTTCCTCCATATCCTGTATTTTCTGCTGAACAACATTTTTTTGGGCCGAGACCCTATTTTCCAAAGACGTTTTTCGGATTTGAAAAAGGGCGACCGCTTTCTCTATTTTGCTTGGGTGCTGACCGCGTATTTTTGCTGAATATATTAATTTTTTTTTGAAACCTTGCTCCGCTTCTAGCCGAATTAAATCAATCTGTAATGCTGCCAGTCTTGTTTCTAATTCATTGAATTCTGCCTCAGATTTAGTCGCCTGCAGCTCAATTAGAGGCGCCCCTTCTCCTACACGTTGTCCTTCAAAGACAAGAATCGAACGAATAATTCCACCTTCAAGATGCTGGATTTTCTTAATCTTGTTCGATGGAGTTACAAAGCCTTGCGTGACCGTCACGTAATCTAGGGTCCCGAAAAAAGACCAAATACCGACGCCGAGAAATAACAGAAAGGTCGCTAGGCCAAAGCGGTAACTATTCACCATCGTCATACCACCTAAGTTGCGACCGAACGTACGATGGCGTCCGTTCCATCGTTAAGATCGAGAACATGATGCGCGCCGCTAAGAACTTCTGGGTCGTGCGAACAAATAATCAGCGTTCGCCCCGATCCTGATAAATTGTTCATCACGTTGTAAACATGCGACGCCCCAACGGAATCAATGCCCTCTGTAGGCTCGTCTAGGACCGCTAATTTACCAGCGTTAACGAGTGCTCTCGCCAAGGCCAGTCTTCTCCGAACTCCCAAAGACAGGCTCGAACCGGAACTGTTAAGAGCCTGTTCCAATCCCCCAGCCGTTTTATCAATTTCGTCTTCAAGCCCAACAACGGATAGCAGTTTTCTAATACCATCGTCAGTAAGACTGGCACTGCTGGCCAGAAAATTTTCGCGGATGGTCCCCTCTATAAACCGAGGCTCTTGTGGAAGATAAACAATATGCTTTCGCCACCAATTTAGAGACATTTGCTTGAGGTTCACACCATCCAGGGATATGTAGCCCTGACTGGGCTCGAGCAATCCGATAACTAATTTGGCGAGCGTCGACTTCCCTGACCCATTGGCCCCAGTTACACAGAGGACTTCTCCAGGCTGGAGCACAAAGTTCAGTTTTTCCAACACCGGCGTCTCGCGCGAGTGATAGTTGAAATTTACGTCCCTGAATTCAAGCTTGCCCGAATAATCTTCAAAAGCTGACCCATCAGTTTGTTCGAGTGGGAGACGATCAAAATCGTTGAGTGTTTTGCTTGCCTGATCAGCGCGGACCCAACCCTCTGTTTGTTGGCAGAGAGAAACGATCGGTGCCAGCGCCCTGGCTGCAAGTATATTGGCGCCAATCATCTCACCAATGTCGAGCTGACCGTCAACCACGAGAACGGCACCTATCGAAATTACCGCAACCGTCAAAAGACCGGTAAAAGCCTTGATTAGAGATTGCGTTCTGTCCTGACGGTCAGAAAGGCGAAAATGTAGTGCATCAAATGCTTCACAGATTTTTTGCCATTTCTTGTGAAGGTGAGCCTCATTATCAAATAATCTCAGAGTCTCCGGGGTATCGATGGCATTGTTTACAAGCTGCAGCTTGAGCGTATTAGCTTTATTGATATTGCGACCCACCTCTCGCAGACTATTCAATTGAATAGTAATTATTAGAGATAACATGCAGATAATGACTGCCGTGATGAGGCAAAGGGGCGGACATAATAGGTAAAGTGCAAAAAGGAATAAAAGCGCGAAAGGAGCATCTAAGAATGCGCAAATGTTACTCGGGGAATACGCATTCTTTAATTGGTCGACACTCCCGAACACCCCCCTTAGCGTAGTAACCGGCACTTGACCCATAAATCCAAGTTTTACCCCGATAAATTTTAAGAAAACATTTTCGTTGAGTTTTTTTTGACCATCTACATCAAGTCGAGACGCTGTCTGGTACCTCAATCGACGAAACACAAATTCAAACAAAATTGCGAGACAAGCTGCGGTTGCAAGGGTAACCAAAGTCGCATCGACGCCATAAGTAACGTATCTATTCAATACCAGAATGACGAAAACTGCCGGCACCAACGCCAGAAGGTTAGCCGCGAGGGAAGAAAATAAAAGCCCAAGCGTTTTAGAAGGATTAAGACCGAATTGTAAAAGTAGTCTTTTCATCGGTTCAAACTAACCGATTTCTTACTTAGACCACTATACCAGAATTATTTAAATAATATTGGCGTTATCGAAGGTTGAAACACTACCAGGATTATCGAA
>CETH01115533.1_pt1 | contig 12957 bp, 7 predicted proteins | sample 361461 | NCBI WGS metagenome assembly CETH01 (sample SAMEA2622695, study PRJEB7988) | marine metagenome | isolation source: saline water (ENVO:00002010), including
TACTATGAGATTCTATTAATGCTACACCAACAGAAGTAGTACCAATTCCCAAATATTCATCTTCTAGATTATATGAAACAGTAGTAATATGGAAATCATTAACTTTATAATTTCTTGGATAGAAACGTAATTGTCCCTTTTCACCAGCAATTGCAAAATCAAATGATCCAATATCATATACACTACCACCATTACCATACTGAGAAAGGTAACCAAATATATTATCATGAATTAAATTGGTAACCGTTAACTGCCTTTCGCCAGTAAATCTCTTATCCATAATATAATGGAAAGATTTTCTTGCTCTAGTAGTTGATAAATCAAATTCATTAGCTACACTAAATTGATCTGCTCTAGGACGATGATTAAATGATCCACTAACATCATCAATGGATAAAACTCTGTTACCAACAGATTCATCATAATCAGTTAAAATTCTACTTGCAAATATTATCTCATCAGAAACTACATCATTTCCAACATTTTTAGAATTTTCTCTTACAAGATCAAAGTCATGAACACAGTTTAGATTACCAATACCATATAGATCATTAACTATTTCATAAGAAGTTGTTTCAGTAGTTAAACCAACACTCATTATATTATCATTAATCGAATCAAGTTGTAGGTCAGAGAATTTAATATGCCCTGTAGTGTGATTTAATGCACTTACAACATCATTCCAAGTTTTATATGCTACTTTAGATCTTAATGAATATGAGAAGTTCTGATAATAGTAACTATCCTGTATTCTTTGCATATTATAGTTAAGAACACCAGAATCAGTTTCCCATCCTTTAATAACCTTAGCAAAAATATTTGTTTTTATAGAAGCATCATATGTTCTTATAGAAGAAGCAATTCCCAATGTCTCTGAACTCAATCCTCTAATTGTTTCATCAACTGTAAAATCTTCATTAGCAGAAACTCTTAATTCTCCTAATTTAGAATCCCAATTCTCAACAGTACCAATAGCAGAATTAGATTGTACAGTTTCTCCTTTGAGGTAATCATGTATACCTAATTTAACATCAAATATTGGGAAATACTTCTCAGGTATTAATCTACCGACGGAATTTTGTGCATTATATTTACCAGGTGTTACTCTAGGATCTAAATCTTTAAATTCATTATAAACACTATAAGTAACAATACCAAGTCCACCAATATTCGGATCAACGGCAGTTATCTCAAATAACTTATAATCATATTCTGCAGAGTTATATCCTCTTGCAGTTGTACCAAGACCAACGCTTACACCCTCTACAAGTACCTTATCACCAACAGAGAATGGGAAAGATCCAGCAGTACTAAATCCAACCGATAAAGTAACACTTACATCCTTCGTAACTGTATTAAATCCAACGGTATTAATTCCTACTCCATTACTTGCATTAGTTGGAATAATAGTTGGTTGTACATTACTTAAACCTTTAGTATTCTTAAGAATAGTTACTTGACCATCTCCTAATGAATAGTCAAGATCAATATCATAATCTCTCTTATTGGTTATACCATCAAAAACAAGTAATTTAGGTGCTGTAGTATATCCTCTACCTACAGATGTTATTCCGATAGATTTAATAGATGCAAGATTTTCTATTGTTATAATTTGTGGTAATCCAACATTTGGACTTAATGTTGGATCGGATGGGAAATTGAATCCAATATCTTTAATATGAACCTTATTAATTTGACCTATAGATTCACTTTCTACATTAACAAGAGCTCCTTTTCCTGTATCTGATAAAATGGTAGTAATTCCAGGAACAGAATAATAATTTCTACCATTATCTCTTATCTCAAATCCTGCTACTCCACCAAATGCAGTTGAAGACTCTGTTTCATAACTCAGAATCGAAGTAGTTGATGTATATTCTGATGCTTCTGGTTTATGTGATAATGTATAAGTAAAGGTATTTGTTGCCCCAACAGAAACAATATATTTACCATTATATCTACTTGATACAGTTTGTACTTCATTTGCATCATTAACTAAAGTGTCTTTTTTAATAATAGATCTCTTACTTAAAGGAGTATCACTTTCTTCCAGTATATCAAGCGTATAATAAAGAATATTTGGAATATTTTCGTTAACTGAAAGAGTAACTGATGCATTAGCATCTACACCTGCCTTTCCAACTTTAGTAACATTAAATGTTTCATCAGTTTTATCAGTTTCCCATTTTTCAGTTAAATTCCTATCTGTATAGAAATTAAGATCAAATGCTGAATATGTAGTTGCCTGATTTACATATCCTAAAGAAGAATCACTAAGATCAAATATAGCAGATTGATTTCTATAAACTTTTAATGGAGGATTTATTGGATTAATAGTTCCAGCAGATGCACTAGTAATTCCAATAGTGATTGGTTTTAATAAAGTTGCATTATAATTACTATCTGCTAACTTAATAGTATTATCATCAATTTTAATAGTATAATAAATTGCATTATCACTCAATCCAACAGAAGATGTTGTTGCAGTATGAATAATCTCCTGACCTGTAATTAATCCATGATTGGTAATAGTAATTTCATTAGTCGTAGTGTTTATTCCAGCAGCAGTAAAGTCTTTTGGATTAATTATAACTCTTCTATTAAAATCATTATACTTAACAGTAAATGTTGTTGATATAGATGAAGGATTTACATTTAAATCTATCTCATCATCTTTTAATAGTCCATGACTACTTCCAGTAGAAACTGTAACTAAATTTCTAGAAACATCTGCTGTAATTGGATTATAAACAGTTTTAAAACTATGCTCTACTCCTGTTCCAATACCAATGATATTTAAAGTTGATGATTGTCTAACACTCTCAGCAACACCTACAAAATTATTACCTGAAGTATCTAATCCAACTAAAACTGTAGCAATTCCAATTAAATTATCACTTACTTTAGCAATAAAAAGTTTCTCACCACTTTGTAGTATGGACGTAGTGTTACCAACATAATTATTACCTGTTTGGGTAACAACATCATCTCTTACTAAAATACCTGATCCTATATTAGGATAATATTCTACTTGATCACCAGTCTCAAATCCATGATTAGGAAGGAATAATGTTTTAAAAGGAACCTTAACTTCAGTAAGTCCAGCACCAGCAGTACCTCTACCTCTTGGGAAACCACCAGCAGGTGTACCACAAGTTCTTTGATTTGGATAATTTGGACTATCACTAAGTTGTATTGTTGCACCTAAACCAACACCAGTTTGATAAACTGGAGCCTGATCTGGATCAACAATTGTAATTGTAGGAGCAGTTGTATATCCAAAACCAGCATTAGTAAGAGTTAGTGAAGTTACAACATCAGCAGTCAATACTGCTGTTGCTGTTGCTGTAGTAAGTCCAAGAGCAAAACTAGGGTCACTGAACGAAAGTGTAGGTGCTGAAGTATATCCAGTACCAGTTGTTGCACCACTCCCAACCGCCCATGGATCTGCAACATTAAATGAAATTGCAGTAACAAAACCAGATGTATTAATAGTTGCAATAGCTACTGCTGTTGTACCTGAGGTAGGAGCAGAGACCGTGATTGTTGGGGCAGTTGCATATCCTAATCCAGAGTTACCAATTGATACTGTAGAAGGATTTACAGATGTAGTATTACCAGTTCCTACTGTATGTAAACCAACTGTTGCTACAGCAACTGTTCCTGCAGGATCACTAAATGTAACTGTAGGTACTGAGGCATATTCTGAACCACCATCAGTTACTTCTATAGCAATTACTTTGGAAATAGAAGTACCTGTACCGAGAGTTGCTGTTGCTGTTGCTGTATCACCAATGGCAAGTCCAGCAGGGGTTATAATAGTCGATCCAACCGAAGCAGTAACAGTAGGACTGAAATAAATTTCTGTATTAGTCTTGACGGTATATGTTGTATTAAATCCAGCATTAATTGTTAATTTTCTAGGATCGGCCAAAAGAACTGTGCTTACGGTATGTGCAGCACCTGTAGTACCTTCCTGTGCTCTAAGAGCTCTAATACGATTGTTCTCAGGTTCTACTTGCAATACTTTAATTTTCTCAGTACCTATTCTTAAAATATCATTAGGATCTATAGTAGTATAATCTCCATTGATATTAAAATAAGTAATAATTCCAGTTACTCCATCAGTACCAATTCCAGTAGGTTGAGTACCAAAACCAATTAATTTGTAAGTATTAGATGTAATTCCTGCTTTATAAACTCCACCAATTCCTGAAGAAGTTGTAGAAAGTCCACTAATTGTAACTAAGTCATTATTAGACCATCCATGTGGTTTATTAGCATAAAGAATATACTGTCCTTTCTGTCTAGGGAAAATCTCCATAGAAGTTACTGTACTTGTTGCAACACTTACATTAGTAACATCTTTTCCAACAACTTTAGAAACAATAGCAGATCCTAAATCTCCTTCAGTATTACTATTATTAAATACGACTGTATCACCTACACGGTACTGAGTTCCAGAAGTCTGAATTCCTATAGACTTAATAAGTCCAGGTTTTACTGAAGTAATATCTACAGTTTGTTTTAATTGATCAGGTATATAAACATATTCATAATTATCTTTTCCTTCAATAAGATTATATGCAACAGTATTTCTTATCCAATTAGTATCTTGTAAAAGATATTGTTCTTGATTAGAAAATGAACTAAAGTTAAAATCATTTGGTGTAGAATAATAATTTTCACCAATAATATATGGGAATACAGGTCTCTTATATCCAGCAAATGGTCCAGTACCATCTGCTACACCATCACTTATAGTTGCAAAATAAGCATAGGTTCCATTTGGAAATTCTGGAGTAACGCAGAATCTTCCATTATTTTCATCAAGGACAGTTTCCTCAGTTACATTATTATGTACATAATCCTCAACAAAAAATCCTTCAGGGAATTGATTGATAGGAGGTCTTTCTGCTTTTAAAGAAAGTTTATATCCAGAAGTTAATTGTCTTACTACTCCACCAGATCTCTTAGAATAACCATAAGGACCGTATATTGGATTACCATCGTATGCCCATCCTATAATCGGTGAGTGGTCTGTAGAAGCGACCTCAAGACTGTTTACCCTTAGTAGGTCTCTTTTACCATATTGGATCTTAGAGACCGTTGAGCCTGCCCCTACAGTGCCGTAGAGTGACTCTCTGAGCTTTCTTGGTGCATATAGGTGAGAATACTGTAATCCTTTATCTTCATTAAACTCATCAGCAATAAATCCATCATCTACAGTAAAGTTATCATAATGTCTCTGGAATAAATTTATTCTCCAATTTTTAATACTTGCATCAAATTCTGCACCATCTCCTGGAACAACTACATTAATTGATGTATTTGATTGAGTATATCCAGCCCCTCCTTCAATAACTTTTACCGACGTTATTGTATTATTTTCTAATACAGGAGTAAGAACTGCACCTAATCCATCACCAATTAATGCAAGATCTGGTGGAGAATTATATTCTTTACCTACATTCTGAACTAATACTTCTACAATTCTTCCATCATTAATAACTGGTGTTAATTGTGCTTGAGAACCTGCAATTAATTTAAATTGTGGTTGTCTATTAAAATTAATAATTTCAGAAGAACCATATCCAACACCATTATCAGTTAAATGAACTGATTTAATAGATCCTCTAAAAATAGGTTGTGTTTCACACTCAAAAGTATCTCCTGCTATAGAAGATATTCCAACTTTACCTTTAACACTTATTGTAATAGGTTGATAATTAAATATATGAGTACCTACACCAATAGTAGTAAAATCAATATATTGTTTTGTTCTATAATTAAATTCTCTGTCATTTGTGTTTATACCTACACTTGATAATTTAAAACTATCACCATCAATCTTTGTTAAGTAATAATCAGTGCTATTAGTTAAACCACCAACTACTGTACCCTCAACTGTATAGTTAACTATCTCACCAGAATTATATCCATGATTAGAAATAGTAATAATATCAGTTGCGGTATTAATTCCACTGGTATTAGTAGTTGTTTTCTTATTCTCGTAACCAGATCCACTAGAAATTATATTAAAAGATCCTACTACTAATTTTTTATTAACTGAAGCAATAGATTGTTTTCCAATACCATTTGCAGTTAAAGTAATGGTATTAATTCCACTTATAGCATCTGCTTCTGTTTTATGAAGAGTAATTGTAGTTACTCCAATATTTCTAGCATAATACTGTGCATTTGTTACTATTCCAGAAACTGCCTGTTGACCATAGGTATAGTAAACTACTTTTTCAGCATTTCTGAATTTATGATATGTACTAAACCCAATTTGGAATGAGTTATTAGAAGTTGTACCAATACCAATTTTTTGAGAACCAGCGTCTGCAAAGAAATCAACTTTATGGTCTATTTGTTTCATATTTACAGAAACAACAGCACCTTTACCATTACCACCAGAAACTGTAGCAACTGGTGTTTCTTCATAATCAAAACCAGGGTCAACTACCTTAAGAGCATTTAATGAACCATTAACAGCAACATATCCAGTAGCTCCAGTACCAACAGAATCAGAAATATGCAAAACTGGTGGATTAATTACATCAAAATCTCTTCCTGGTGCAGTAACATTAATTTCATTAAGTTGTCCATATATAATGGAATCAGATGCCTTATAATTTAATATTTCAACTCCATTAACCAACATTCCTGTAAATCCAGGTAAAGTTTCAATAGGTTCTTCATTATCAAATTCAGGATCTACAAATTCACGTAAAATATCTTGAGATTGTAGTGTTTTAAATCTAAAATCATAAGGTTCTATTCTACTATTAGTTACTGTTGTTGCAGTATCAACAGAAACATATAATCCATTAGAAATATTAGTTCTACTTGTTGCTAATTTAATTGTAGAAGAATCTATTCTCTTTACAAAATAAAGACCTTCATCAAATAATTCAGTACCATCAACAATCTTGGTTATTTCTTTTCCAAAAGCATTATAAAAATTTTGAGATATTTTTTCTGGTGAATAATAAACAGCATCTCCAGTATAGAATCCATGATCTCCATTTTGTTTAATTAAAAACTCAGTTCCCTCAAATTGTCCTGAAAATACTACTGCTTGATTAGAAACATTTAAAGGTTGAGCATAATAAGAAGGAATAGAACCTGATGCAACCAAATATTCATTATTATTTCTTACATATACATTCTGTACATTAGTAGAATATGGAGTAACTGTTGGATAGGTATTAGATACTGCTTTTGATATATTTCTTCTAAATGTAAGAGCACTTACATCAGTAATTTGCCCCTGACCTTTAACATTAAAGGATTTGGCAGAATTTATATTAAGAACCGTAGAAGTTTGTAAAGCAAATCCTCCCTGAAGAATAGTAATAGTATCTCCAACTTTTAGATAATGATCTACATTTAAATTAACCTTATATGTAAAATCAGCAGAGTCAATTAACTCTACATTTTTAATTTTATAACTTGCAGCAACATTAAAGAACCAATCTTTGCCTTTAAATTTTTTATCCGAAATACCTAAGGTTTTAATTTTAGCAACATCACCTTTTCCATAACTTTTAGTATTATCATCCCATTCCAATTTATCTAATACTGTTCCAATCCGAACTTTAACAACTTTAGTTGAATCTTCAGAGGAAGTACCATAAACATAAGTATTAATTCCAACATCAGTGGCATTAGAAATAGTTCCATTGATATTAGTACACTCAAAGAATTGAGTTAAATTTCTATGAGAGTAAGAAACAATACCAGCAGTTCCATCGCTATAAGTGCAATATAATTCACCACTTGTTGGAAATCCTACAGTAGAATCAACATCAAGAGAAGTAGATCCTGAAGATACTTGTCCAATTACTCTTGTTTTTGGATGAACCTTAAATTTTCCATATGTAGAACCCTCAACTCTAGAATCTCTATTATATCCTCCATCAATACCCAATTTATAGTAAGTTTTACCTGCTCCAGTATTAATTGGTTCTATTGATGAAATAGGAGCATATGCTCTATCAAAATCCTTTTTATATTCGTCTTGTATTAAAGTAGAGTTTTCAAGGTGTATTGGATTTCCTTCACCTTCAATAGATTCGACTACATATTGATTTTCTATTCTATAATTAGCATTTGATGGGGTAAAAATAAAATCTCTAGGTCTTACTATTTCTACATCTTCATTATATAAAGCTTTAAATAAAATTTCAAAGGATTGGTCAGTACCTTTACTTAGATAAAAATCTTTTGATTGTTTTATAAAAATATTTTGGTCAAGATCTTTATGTAAAGGACGATCCTCTAATCCAGGTAATAATTGACGTTTTGTTTTAAGTAAAAACTGTTTAAGAAACAGAGTACTTAAATTTTGGATCTTAGACCCTCCTATATGCTCCTCAGAGGTCGTCGAATCGAAAACTAATACATCTGGGTCAGTTGCGTTTTTATATGAGGATATACCAGAAAATCCACGTACACAACCAGTAAAACAAGTTCTTGCAGTTCCTGTATATGTAATAATCTCATTATCAATTTTTATTAGTCCATAAGAATCTGGAAATCCATATGTTCCTGCTGGATACTCTGTCATATCTACAGGTATGACATCAGTAAACTGATCTACAGAGGTAGATAATCCTACAGCATCAATTAGATTAGTTTGCTCAGAAACTTTAGTATATTGATCAATATTTTGTATTAAATCAATAGGACCACCTTGGAATTCTTGTCCTAAGTAATATTGTTTTAAAAATTCAGAAACTAAAGGAAACTCATTCTGCGTATAAGCAGGGAGTTGGTTCTGAACTACATTATTAAATTGGATTCTCTTTTCTGGCATTTTATGATCTTACTAATGTCCCGTTGGCGTAACTAGAGGTAACAATATACTCAGATGCTGCTGGATCTAACCCCGAAGAGATGTCATCCACAACTGTTTCAAAATTACTGGTACTAATATCTAGTTGTAAATAAAGATCCTGTAATCCAATAACATCATTGGAAGCAGGACATGCTGACAACTCGATAATGGTCTGACCATCTTTTATTTTACCAGATAACACATTAATTGGATTAATAGTGATGATTCCATTCTTATAATCAATATTTCCTACGTTTCTTCTAACAATTGTTGGACTTGTAGAAGTTGGTGTGGGTAAAGTGAATAAAAATAGAGATCCATTTTCCCTATTAGTATTAGGAATGTCTGAAAGATAAACATCTTCAGTAAATCCACTTATTCTAAACGCAGAAGACTTAATATTATAACCATCCATACTCTTAATATGGAATGCATTACCAAATCCAACAGAATACTCTGCTAAACTATTTAATGCAGCTCGCAAATCCCTTCTCATCTGAACTGTTGTAATATTGGAAGTTATTGCTTCACTACTTTGGTCAATAATGTTTAAAAACTTACTATATGCAAATCTTGCTCCATATTTGTTCATTTCTGAAGATTCTGCATACTTAGTTGCATTTTGAGCAACAATACTTGAGACAGATGCTCCACTATTTGCCAAATTAGTGTTATAATAGATTTTTGCGTCAATTTCGATATAAAGATACTTCAGATCAAGGATTTCTGGAACAATTCCTGCAACAGCATACTTCTTTAACTTGATTCTAATGTTTTCTTTGATTAAATTAGGTAAAAAGTCGCCAGTTTTGGGTTTTATACTAATAAAGACCTTTCCATACTGAGGAGGAACCAATTCTTCGCCTCCAAAGACTGAAACTGACTCTGTTTCTTGATAAATTCGAGTTGGAATCAATGTTTCATAATCATTTGCTGTTAAAGCACGATTTTGAGAAGCATAAATGCGTGGTGCAAACTTTTTAATAGATTCTACAGTCTCAATATTCTCACCACCAGTCGAAGCAATGTCTGTAGTGATTAATGACACTCCAGAAGTGACTGTATAGTCTAATCCGTTCCTTTCATATGATAAATTTCCAGCAAACTCAAATTGACTGACTCCATTTCCAGAATCTCCATTAGAAATAATGTAATCTGCCTTAATAAAATTGTTTTCTTCTAATTTTTTGCCAAAAATTCCATCTCCAAAGAAAAGTTGATATCTTTCATCCTCAATTTCTTGTAAGAAGTAAACTTTTGATTCAGAATCAAGATCAAAGAGACTATCTTGAGTAGTATAATTGGTTTTACTTGATGATTGTTCGTTTGGTCTTACTACAACCTTCATTAATGATGTATCAATACCTGCATTTGGTAAAATAAACTTCTGATTAGGTGTTTGAGAGCTAAAAGTGAATGTCGAAGTGAGTAAAGACCCTTGATAAATGCTAATTTCATCAAAATTAGCGATTCCATCTAGTATTGGAACAGTAATATCATTACAAATAGAAAAAATAAACGATTGATTACCAAAAGTTCCTGAAGTTGCAGCAACTGGACCTGCTTTAAGAGTAATTGTGGAGGGTGTTGGACTAATATTTGAACAATCTACGAAAAAACTTATGGTTGCAGCTGCTGCTTTACGTGATTTTGGTACATATCCTATATTTCTTGCCAATGAAACTACATTTTCCCTTAAAGTAGCACTATCAATAAAGACTTCGTTCGCTACCATGTTGGCATTGTACGAAGTAATGTAGGTATTATATGCTAATACGTCAATTATGGATGAAAGGTTAGACCCTTCAAAGTCATAATCCGTAAAAGTAGAGTTTGCTTTAAGATATTCTTTAAGCGATGTCTTAACTTGATTAAAATCAAGGTTAGAAAAATTAACTAATCCCATCTATCTTGTTGACTGTAGTGCAAATTGCAGTTCTTGAGCAGGAACATCAGCTCCTATGATTTCATATACAATACGAACATCAAATTGATTGTTATCAAAGTTAGGAAATGCTTGCACATCAAGTAAATCCACCCTTGGTTCATAATTAACAATCGATTGTCTTATTTCATCGACAATTTCTGCTGCAGAAATATCATCAATGTTCTCGAAAAGGGAAGCAGAGATCCTAGATCCAAAATCTTCGTCAAAAAACTTCTCTCCAGGCAAAGTAAAAACAATATTTCTCACAGAACGAGCAATAGCATTCTCATTTTTAAGACCAATAAGGTCAGAATTAAGGGGATTAACCTGAAAAGTCATGCTAATATCCTTAAATCCTTGGCTAACTCGTTCTAAAGGCACATTAATACAGCAATTATTGTTTATTTATTAAGGATTGATGACTAACTTTCAGCAGAGGGTATCATTTGGTCGTCATAATCCAAACCTTCATAGAAATCAGCGTCTTCTACCCTCTCATAAAGGTCATTTTGTACTTTTTTATTTGTTTTCTTGGGTGTTATTGCATCGTTTGCAATTTCACGTAGCATTTTTTCTTCCATTTAGACCTCGTTGCAATAAAAAAGGGACTCTCGGAGTCCCTTGTATTTATTTACCTTGTCCTCGATACCTTTTCGGTGCTTTATTACGAGAGGAAGCGGCATATTTGCTATGTTTACCTCTTCCCTGACGAGATTTTTTCGGTTTTGCCTCAATTGTGTTTTCACTATTCCATGCGGCCATTAATAAGTTCCTCCATTTCTAAAAAACTAGGGTTAATTTCATCATCTTCACCACTATAGAAGCGTTCTGCAATACTTGATAAGAGTTCGCTACATTCTTCTATAGAAACATTAGGGTGAAGTATATCACCCTTATAACGTATGTTATAACGTTTATCCATTAATGTGGGTTATAAAGGTTAAGAAGGTATATGCCCCCTATAATACCAAGAATAACGAATAAACCGAGCCACGCAGCAATTGTCATAATAAGCATAATTTAGATAACACGAGTTTTTTCGTGACCCACCCTGATACGAGGATCGCACCAGATTTCATCACCTGCTTCTTTAGCGTCTAGACAGAACGATACGTCCTCTCCACACATATCCTGTACTTTACCAGATTCAAAGACTTGCATCTTAGGAGCGAACCAGGGGTATTCGAGTTCCTCGAAAACGCCTTTCTTTATCATAACCCAACCAAACCCAGTATAGTCAACTGTGAAAGGCTTTCTTCTTTTCGAGATGCTTTCGACGGTTTCGTGATTCATAACACCACCGTTCTTGCGGAAGTCATCTTCTTCTAACCAGTGTGCGACAGATGTAGTACTACCATCTTCTGTAGCATACCAACCAGCAGCAATACGTCTCTCCTTACTTTCATCCCACTTTCCATCTTCTCCAACTACTTCTGCAGGGACAGCAACGTCACATAACTGCCAGAACTTGTTAGAGTCAAAGACAATATCCGAGTCAATCCATAGTTGATAATCATACTTAAGTTTCCCATCCCATGGAATCTGATCGGGTCCTCTGAGAACATTTGCTCCAAGACACTTACATCTCGCAAAGTTAACCATTGAGGAATAGTCCTGTGAGATTTGGATAGACATTCCATTCTGAACTAAGTCAAAGCATAACTGCACAAAACTTTTCAGAAATGCGAATGAACATCCACGACCTGGAAGACAAAATACTATAGTCTTCCCTTTCATTCTTGCTTTAATTGCGTCAATATCCCACTCTTCCTTTTTCTTCGTGGGTGCATTGGCTTTAACAGTAAATCCTTTTGCCATAATTGTGTAATACCTTCATATCAATTATAATGTATTTTATGTAGTCTGTCAATAAGAATCCCCACCATCAGGTTCTTTCCAGTTAACCGTATGTACACCTCCTATACCTGGTGGCAGCTTCTCATATGTTAAATTCTTCATTCCCATTTCTTGCAGTCTACTCCATATATGATTAAACTCCGATTCCTTCAGACAGTTGTATAAACAATTATCCTCTGCATATATGTGATAAACTGTTTCTTCCATAAAAACTCTAAGGGGCGATTTTTTTACTACGGATTTTTTTGTATATATGACACCAAAAACCCCAAGAATCGAAATGGTAATCAGACCACTTTTTTTCTTGGGGGATTTTTTTTATTTTAAT
>CETH01111333.1_pt1 | contig 12951 bp, 11 predicted proteins | sample 361461 | NCBI WGS metagenome assembly CETH01 (sample SAMEA2622695, study PRJEB7988) | marine metagenome | isolation source: saline water (ENVO:00002010), including
AATTCCGAGATAAATTTTTATTTAGAAGGGGAAGGATTAATTGTTCGCTTAATGATGATGGTGTCTGGCGTTGGTTTGGAGTCCAATACTCAGTTAAAATTGATTAGATTAAATTTTTTAGCTGAACACTTGTAGGTAACAATTTAACACTATCAAAATCTGTTAGACCATTTTGTTTTATTATTTGTTTTAAAATTTTTGTATATTCTTTTCCAGTTTCTGCATACTTGTCTAGATAGTTCACTAAAATTAAACTATCTAACTCTCTCTCATTATCCCTTAACTCTGCTCTTGCCATTCTGAATTGTTTATAACTTGGATGAGTATTTAAATTTCTCTGATACGCTCTAACGGATGCTTTCAGAATTTTAAATTTCATTACTTTGTGCTTTGTATCGCTATCTGCGCCAGCTGGTTTTATTCCCTCTCCTGACCATGTCCATTGACCAAATAAAGCATTTCCTTCTAAAGCAAATCTTGACGTACCCCAACCAGTTTCTTTTGCGGCTTGGGCTATAGCAAGCGAGACAGGGACATAATCCATTCTTATTTTTAAAGTCGATAAATCTTTATTTAATACTCCATACTGTTTAAATTTTGTATTAAGCCATCTTTTCTCTAAATCTGTGTTTTTATTCTTATTCAAAATACTAAAGAGTTTTTTTCTATCTAATTTAATTCTATTATTTTCCTCTAAAATTAAAGGTAATATTATTTGTATAAACAGTGTTTTTCTTTTTTTTGTACTCTCAATCATTTTCATCTCTTCAGGTAACAAAGAGAGTGCGATCGGTTTAACAGTTTTTGTCTCCCTTACATTTTTGAGACTATAATTAGTGTCTTTAAATAGTTGTTCAATAGTTGCGGCATTCAATCTAACAGTGTCTGTTGGCAGGTCATCTATTGAAAAGACGTCTTCAAACAAGTTTTTTAAATCTAATCCTTCATCTACTTCAGAGGTTTTTTTAAGTGGTTCACCTTTTAGAACTTTTTCTAAATTATTTTTCGATCTATTTTCTACTTCCTTTTTAACGATCAGATTATTACTTTTAAATTCTACAAAAGTTGGCAGTATGAAAAAAAATATGATAATTGCAAGACTGCTTAGTGCAGTATAGTAGAAACTTTGAAAATCTTCACTAAATAAACTTTTTCTATTTTTTTTTATTACTAAATTTTTTTTTAGTAAAAATTCTTTTACTTGTTTTAAATTAATTTTAGTAATTTTTTTTTTACCCATCATTTTGTTTATATCTGATTCTTATTTTAAATTGCTACAACTTCTTTTACTTCAGGAATATAGTGAGTTAATAGATTTTGAACACCATTTTTCAATGTAATTACTGAACTTGGGCATCCAGAACAACTTCCTTGTAGCTGAACTTCAACAACCCCATCACTAAATTTCTTAAATTTAATATCACCACCATCTCTAGCAACAGCTGGCCTTATTTTGGTTTCCAAAATTTTAACTATTCTTTTTTCTATTTCCTTAAGATCTGGTTCGCTATCCTCTGAATTATTATCTATTACAAATTCATTACCTTCTGAGTAAAATTCATTAATTAAAGATATTATTATATGTTTTAAATCATCCCACTCTATATCATCTTTTTTATTTACTGATATAAAGTCATCTCCTAAAAAAGTACCCGTAACTCCGTTTATATTTAAAATATTTTTTATAAGATAATTATTGGTTTGATTTTTATCAGTAATTTCAACTGGTCCTTTTTTTGATACAATTTTACCAGGAAGAAACTTTAAGGAATTTGGGTTTGGTGTGGATTGAGTTTGAACAAACATTTAAAAACCTATTATTTTTTTTATTTCATTTATTTTTTTGCTTGCAATTTTATCTGCTTTTTCTTTTCCTTCAAATAAAATTTCGTCGCAATATTTTTTTTCTATAATTAACTTATTAATTTCCTTAGTAATTGGGGATATTTTATCAACCACAAGTTCACAAAGTTCACTTTTTAACTCAGAAAAATTTTTTTCATTAAATTGATCTAGTGATTGTTCAATTGTTTTATCTGAAAGACTTGAGTAAATTTCAACTAAATTTCTTAATTCATGTCTTTCATCTATGCCATTTTTGCTGATTGGAAGTGAGTCAGTTTTAGCTTTTTTAATCTTATTTATAATATTATCTTTATCGTCTGAAAGATTTATTCTACTTAAATCCGATGGATCTGACTTACTCATTTTTTTTGTTCCATCTTTCAAGCTCATTATTCGTGAGAAACTTTTTTGTATTAATGGCTCAGGAACTTTTAAGAAGTTTGGTGCCTCGAAATCATTATTAAATCTTTGAGCAATATCCCTACATAATTCAAGATGTTGCTTTTGATCGTGTCCAACAGGTACATGAGTTGAGTCGTACAAAAGAATATCGGAAGCCATTAAAACTGGATATGAGTACAAACCGACACTTGCTTTTTCCTTATCTTTGCCTGCCTTTTCTTTGAATTGTGTCATTCGATTTAGCCATCCCATTCTTGCAATACAACTTAAAATCCAAGCTCCTTCTGAATGAGCAGGAACTGATGACTGACAAAATATGATACTCTTTTTTGGATCAATTCCACTTGCAATAAAAGTTGCAAGAGTTTCTCTTATATTATTTTTTAATTCTTTTGGATCTTGCTTAACTGTGATTGCGTGTAAATCAACTATACAATAAACACATTCTGTTTCTTTTTGATTCTGTAAATTAACAAAATTTTTTATCGCTCCAAGAAAATTCCCCAAGTGTAAATTCCCTGATGGTTGGACCCCTGAAAATATTTTTTTCATTACTTTTAATACTTTAAATTAATATCACTTATTTTAAAAGCTCTCACAAAGATAGCTATTATCAAATAAGAGATTAGTCCAATAAAAACTATACCTATTAAATATAATGCTTTTAAATTCTCTTCGAAAGCCAAATTATTACTAAAAAATTCTAATAAATAATTATAAAAAAAACCCATTGCTATAGCAGAAAATAATATTCTAGAAAGTCTATTATAAAACATTGAGTTGAAATTAAATAAGTTATCCTTATTTAAAAAAATAAATAATAAAATACAGTTTAGCCAGGATGATAAAGTTGTTGCTATTGGAATAATAATAAAACCTATGCTTTGAAAAAATGTAAGACTAATACTCACATTTACTATTACTGAAAATAATGAAATATAAAAAGGAGTTTTGGTATTTTTTCTTGCGAAATAAAAACTTGAGAAAACTTTAATTATCGAAAATGCTGGAAGGCCAATTGAAAAATAAAATAAAGCATCAGATGTATTTTTTGTCTCCTTTTCACCAAAAGAACCATAACCAAATAATGCAGAAATAATTTCATCAGATCCAATAAGTATTGCAATTGATGCTGGTATACTTAAAAAAAGACTTAGTTCGACCGCTTTATTTTGTAAAATTAATATTTCTTTTGACTGATTTTCATTAACAAATTTTGAGAGCTTTGGTAAAATAACTGTTCCAATTGCAATCCCCGCAATAGCTAAATTAATTTGATAAATCCTATCTGCGTAGTAAAGGTAAGACACAGCACTTGCCTGAAATGAAGCAATTATTGTACCAATTAATATATTTATTTGAGTTACTCCAGAGGAAAATATGCTTGGAAGGAGTCGAGAAAAAAAAGCTTTTATTTTATCATTTATTAAAAATTTAAATTTTATTTTTGGGATATAAAATTTTTTTACATAAATATATAAATAGATTAACTGAATCAGGCCAGCTAAAGTTGTTGCATACGATAAAAAATATACAAGTTTATCACCTAAGTAATTTCCATATAATAAAACTGATATTAAAAAAATATTTAGAATAATGGGTGCTGCAGCGGCAGCAGCAAATTTATTATGAGTATTTAAAATTCCTGCAAAAAAAGACGATAGACTTACAAAAAACAGGAATGGGAAAGTAATTCTTGTCAAAATTATAGCTAGATCTAGTTTACTTTCATCTTCACTAAATCCAGGTGCAATTAAGTAAACAAAAAAAGGCATTATCAATTCAATTAAGAGCACTAAGGAAAATAAAATGAAAATTAACAAACTAAATATATTGTTTGCAAATTTATCCCCATTCTCTTTTCCGTCAGTTAATTCTGAAGCATAACTAGGAACAAATGCTGCATTAAAAGTTCCCTCTGCGAATAATCTTCTAAATGTATTCGGAATTCTAAATGCGACGAAAAAAGCGTCGGCTAACGGGCCTGCTCCAAGAAATATTGCTATAAGTATATCTCTTAAATACCCAAGAATCCGGCTGATAATAGTAAAAAAACTAAAGGTACCTGTTGACTTAATAAGGTTCATAAATCATATTAGTCTTAAATTTGCTCCATTTGTATATCTAATTATCATAAATGAAAAAAACAAAAACAAATCATTATACTGATAAAGAGGCTTTAGAATTTCATAATATAAATAAATCAGGCAAGATTGAGATAATTTCTTCTAAACCAATGACAACTAAAAGAGATCTAGCATTAGCTTATTCTCCAGGAGTTGCTGCTCCTGTTAGAGCAATATCTGAAAACCCTGAGAAAGCTTATGATTACACAACTAAAGGAAACTTAGTAGCTGTTATAAGTAATGGATCAGCAATACTTGGTATGGGGAACTTAGGTGCTTTAGCTTCAAAACCTGTAATGGAAGGAAAGGCTGTTTTATTCAAGAGATTTGCAGACATTGACTCCATAGATATTGAGATTGACTCATCAAATACTGATGAAATTGTTAAAAGTATTAAAAATATCTCAGGCAGTTTTGGGGGAATCAACCTGGAAGACATAGCTGCTCCAGATTGTTTTATTATTGAGAAAAAATTAAAGGAACAGCTAGATATTCCTGTATTTCATGACGACCAACATGGAACAGCAATAATTACTTGTGCAGCTCTTATAAATGCATTGGATATAACAAATAAACAAATGAAAAATATCAAAATTGTGGTCAATGGTGCTGGAGCATCCGCAATGGCATGTACCAATTTAATTATTAGGAATGGTGCAAAAAAGGAAAATATTACAATGATAGATAGAAAGGGTGTTATCTATAAAGGAAGAAACAACTTAAATGAGTGGAAGTCTAAATATGCTATGGAAACAAAAAAAAGAACCCTGGATGATGCAATTAAAGGGGTTGACGTTTTTTTGGGACTATCATCAAAAGGTATCTTAACTAAAGAAATGGTAAAAAAAATGGGTAAGAACCCTATTATCTTTGCTTGTGCAAACCCAGATCCAGAAATCTTGCCAGAGGAGGTTGAAGATGTAAGAAGCGATGCAATTATTGCTACTGGAAGATCAGATTATTCAAATCAAGTAAATAATCTAATTGGATTTCCATACATATTTAGAGGAGCTTTAGACGTAAGGGCAAAAACAATTAACGAAGATATGAAAATTGCAGCAGCTAATGCGATAGCAAGCTTAGCTAGAGAAGATGTTCCAGACGAAGTAGTTGCGGCAATGGGAGGTGAAAGGCCAAAATATGGAAAAGATTACATAATTCCATCAACTTTTGATCCAAGATTAATAAGCGAAATACCTGTAGCAGTTGCAAAAGCAGCAATAAAGACTGGAGTAGCAAGAAAAGAAATCAATGATTTTGAAATTTATAGAGATCAACTTAAGCAAAGATTAGATCCTTCGGTTACTATAATGCAAGGTATTAATTCTCAAATTAAAAAAACACAAAAAAAGATTGTTTTCGCAGATGGAGAGGATGAGAATACCTTGAAAGCAGCTATAGCTTTTAAAAATGGTAAGTTAGGAATTCCTATTTTAGTCGGGAAAAAACAAAAAATAAAAGAACAGCTTAAAAATATTGGTTATAGTGAGGACTTTAATATTCAGATCACAAATTCTACGGATAAAGAAAAGAGAGATAAATATGTAAATTATTTATTTAAGAAACTTCAACGCGAAGAAGGATTTTTGGAAAGAGATTGTGATAGATTAGTTAGAAATGATAGAGTAACGTGGGCTTCCTGTATGGTAGCTTGCGGCGATGCTGACGGTGCAGTAACTGGTAACACTAGACGGTTTGGAGCTTCTTTTCAAAAAATTAATAAAGTAATTGATTCAAGGCCTGGCGAAATAATGTTTGGCCTTAATATGATTGTAAATAAAGGAAAAACTGTTTTTATTGGTGATACCAGCGTTCATGAATACCCTACATCTGAACAGTTGTCAGAAATTGCAATATCATCTGCAAGAGTAGTTAGACTATTTGGTTTTGATCCAAAAGTAGCTTTTGTATCACATTCAACATTTGGCCAACCAGTTACAAGTAGAACTAAACATATTAGGAATGCTGTTGAGATATTGAAGCAAAAAAAAGTAGATTTCAAATTTGATGGTGATATGCAGCCTGACGTTGCTTTAGGAGATGAATATAAAGAACTTTATCCTTTCTCAGACATCGTTGGTAATGCAAATATTCTTATAATGCCAGGTCAACACAGTGCCGCAATTTCATATAAAATGATGAAATCTCTTAGTGGAGCAAAAGTAATTGGTCCTTTATTAATTGGATTAGGACAACCAATTGAGATAGCGCCACTAAGATCTTCTACATCAGAAATATTAAATTTAGCATCAGTAGCTGCATATTCTGCTGGTGTAATAAATTACGGAAAAAAAAATTAGTCTTTTTGTATTCTTAAGTCCTCAACTAATAAAATACTGGCAATCACTTTTTTTACATCCAAAATTGCTTTTGCCTCTTTTATTACTTCCTCTCTCTCTTCTGAATTTTGAGCAATACCATAAATAAATATCTTTTTTTTATAGGTGTCGATATTATAATTATTTGACTTTATGTTTTTGTTGAATACCAAAGCAGTCCTCAACTGAGAGGTAATTAATAAATCTTTAGCCGAATTTTTAAAATTAAATTCCTCTTTTATCTTAATGTCATTCCTAACTGATCTTACTCCATTGGTTTCCCACGCAATTTTTGTTATTTGTAATTTTTCCTCAGGGTTTTCTACTTTTCCTGTTAGAAAAATTCTTCCATCGAGAACCTTTGTTTTAACAGATAAAAAATATTCTTTATTTCTTAGAGTAAGCCTAGTGGTCAGGTTTTTTTGCATTATAGAGTCATCTATTTGTGTTCCTAAGCTTCGAGGGTCTAAAGCTACACTAACTCCTGTTCCAAAAACCCCTTTTGATCCAGTTCCAACGCATGCTGATAAAGATATTAAAAATAAAAAGATTAAAATTTTATTTTTCATCTCTTAAGTTTTAGACAATAATTATATATTTCTTTTTTTGACAAATCTTTATATTCACTAACAAATTTTACAATATCTTTGATGCTGGTAGTTTTTATCATTTGTTCAATCAATTTTTTATCTGATTCGGAGAGGTTTTTCGAAGTATTTATATTACCTTTTTTTGATGACAATACGATAGTGAGTTCCCCTTTAGGAACTTTTTCAAATAGTTTTAAAGTTTTAACATTAGTTCTAATAAATTCTTCATAAAATTTTGTAATTTCCCTACATATAAGAATGTCTCTATCTAAAAAAAAGAGTTTTATTTGCTTAATTGCTTTATTTATTTTTTTTGGAGATATAAAAAAAATTATCGAACAATTTAGACTGGATAAAACTTTTAAATCATCCTTTATGTCTTTGCCCTTTTCTGGAAAAAATCCATAGAAATAATATTGACTCGAAAAACCACTAATAGAAATTGCAGCTGTTACAGATGATGGTCCAGGTATAGGAAATATATCTATATTTTCTTTAATGCATTCTTTAATTAAGATTGCGCCTGGGTCGGAAATTGCAGGGGTTCCAGCATCAGAAATCAATGCAACGGTTTCTTCAGACTTTAATGAGCTAATTATTTTTGCCAGATTCTTTTTTTCATTAAATTTATGATAAGAAACTAGTTTTGAATGAATTGAATATCTATCAAGTAATTTTTTTGATACTCTAGTATCTTCACATAAAATATAATTGGATTTTTTTAAAATTTCTATAGCACGAAAGCTTATATCCCCAAGATTGCCTATTGGTGTCGAAATTACATATAAACCATATTTTATATTTGAGTTTCTATTGTCAGTTTGTGGAATCATTAAAATATTAATAATATAATATAAACATCAAAATGAAAATATTTATAAAAATAATAACCGCAATTTTTATAGTAGTAATTTTATTTAATCAAAAAGTAACTGCTTCTGAAAAAATTAAAATTGGTCTTTTAGTGCCCCTCTCTGGTCAAGATAGTGAAATAGGCAATTCTATAATTAAGTCTGTGAGATTGGCAATAAACACAATTGATAACCCAATTTTAGAAATAATACCTAAAGATACAGCTTCAGATCCTCAAATAACTTTTGATCAAGCAAAAAAACTTAATGATCTTGGTGTAAAGATTATTATTGGGCCTGTATTTAATAAAAATTTAATTTTTTTAAATGAGCTTAATGATATTATTTTTTTATCTCTAACAAATAAAATAGCTAATAATCCAAAAAATATTATTAGTGCAGGGATAAATGCCCAATCTCAACTAAATACAATTAAAAAATTTCAGGAAAAGAATAATTTGAAAAAAACAATAATTCTTGTGCCTAAAGAAAATTATAGAGATGAGATTGATAAAGCTATTAAACAGTCGAAAATTAAAAAAAAAAAAATTTATTATTATGATATTGACCCAACTAAACTAACAAAACAAATTGAAAAAATCACAAAATATTCTCAAAGAAAGCAAAACGTGCTTGATGAAATAAAAAGACTTGAAAATTCAGATGATGAAAATAAAGATAAAAAAATAGAAAGATTAGAAAAAAGAGACACAATAGGTAAATTAGGTTTCGACTCAGTTATAATATCAGATTTTGATGAAAGTCTTAAAAGTATTACAACATCACTCCTTTACACTGATGTTTCTCCAAAAAAAATTTCTTTTATAACTTTAAATCAATGGTTTGATAAATCGTTACTTAAAGAAACAACTACTCAACCTATTTACTTTCCATCTATAAATAAAAAGAATTACGATAAATTTTTATCTGATTACAAAAAAAATTTTAATACGTATCCAAATCAACTTTCATTTTTGAGCTATGATTTAATTGGTTTAGTTTACTATCTCATCGCTCAAAATAATTTTGAATTTGATAAAAAAATATTTATTAAAAAAAACACATTCAAAGGCAAAATTGGAATATTTGAAATAAAAGAAAACAAAGTCAATCATATACTCAATTTTTATAAAGTTGAAGGGGATGACTTTAAAAAAATTTTTTAATTTTTTTAAAAGCTTTATAACGATGATCAATTTTATATTTTTCTATTGGCTTCATCTCACCAAAAGTAAGTTTTTTATTTGATGGTATAAATATAGGATCATAACCGAATCCATTTTTACCTTTTTGTAAGTTAGATATAGTTCCATATATTTTTCCAATTGAACTTATTTTTTTTCCATTTGGCCAATAAATAGATAATGCACAAGTAAATGATGCCTTAACTTTTTTATATTTCCACTTTTTATCTTTTTCATTTAATTCTTTATAAACTCTTTTTATAGCTTTATTAAAATCGTTTTTTTTTCCACCCCACCTTGCTGAAAATATTCCAGGAGCTCCACCAAGTATTTTGATAGATAGACCAGAGTCGTCAGCCAAACATATCTTTTTGGTTTTCTTTGAAAAATATTTTGCCTTGATAAGTGAATTTGCCAAAAAAGTTCGACCGTTTTCTTTTGGACTTTTTAAATTAAAGTTCTTTGTTGAGTAAACTTTAACCGATTTTGGTAACAAATCTCTTATTTCTTTAAATTTTCCCTTGTTATTTGTACCTATTAGCAGTTCTTTAATTTTTTTATTTAACATCTGGAAATTATCATTTTTCTTACCATATTAGTTGTTATGGAGAAAGATTTAAACCAAGATAATTTAAAAAATGAAGCTGATACTAATGAAATTTTAGATAAGCCCAAAAAGGAAAATGAAACTACTCAAGATGATAAAGGTGAAACTAATTTAGATGAAAAAATCAAACTCTTAGAAGACAAGGTTGCAAGAACCTTGGCTGAAATGGAAAATCAAAGAAGAAGATTTGAAAAAGAAAAGGAAGATGCTTTTGAATATGGTGGTTTTGCATTTGCCCGTGAGGCTTTAAATTTAATTGATAATTTGGATAGAGCGAAACAGTCATTATCAAATGACGAGAAGATTAAAAATTCTGATGTTCTTGAAAAAATTTTAGAGCATTTGGAAATCTTAAATACAGATCTAATTTCTATTTTTAAGAAGAACAATATAGAACCAATTGATTCCATAGATAAAAAACTTGATCCAAATCTTCACCAAGCAATGATGGAAGTAGAAGATGAAGTTAAAGAACCTGGTACTATAATTCAAGAAATTCAAAAAGGATTTACAATAAAAGATAGACTTTTAAGACCAGCTTTGGTCGGTGTTTCTAAAAAACCAAGTAAGCAAGACGACAAAAATCATCAAAATGATAAGAAAATTAAGGATAAATAATGTATCTCAGAGCTTGTAGATTTAAAATTAGCACTTATATGAAAGATAGAAATAAAAAATATGAGTAAAATTATTGGAATAGATTTAGGAACTACTAATTCTTGTGTAGCAATTATGGAAGGTACACAAGCTAAAGTTTTAGAAAATGCTGAAGGAGCAAGAACAACTCCATCTGTTGTTGCTTTTACAGACGAAAATGAAAAGTTGATAGGTCAACCTGCAAAAAGGCAGGCTGTGACTAATCCAGAAAATACAATTTTTGCAGTTAAGAGGTTAATTGGAAGAAATTTTGATGACCCAACAGTTAAAAAAGATATTGAAGCAGCTCCATTTAAAATAATTAATTCTGAAAAAGGTGATGCATGGATTGAATCTAAAGGGGAGAAATATTCGCCTTCACAAATCTCTGCTTTTATTTTACAAAAAATGAAAGAGACAGCAGAAAAATATTTAGGTCAAGCGGTTACTAAAGCAGTTATAACTGTACCTGCTTATTTTAATGATGCACAGAGACAAGCTACTAAAGATGCAGGAAAGATTGCGGGTTTAGAAGTTTTAAGAATAATAAATGAACCAACGGCTGCGTCTCTTGCTTATGGTTTGGATAAAAAAGCTAATAAAAAAATTGCTGTTTATGATTTAGGAGGTGGAACATTTGATGTTTCAATACTTGAATTAGGCGATGGTGTATTTGAGGTAAAATCGACAAATGGTGATACATTTTTAGGTGGAGAAGATTTTGATAATGCTATCGTTGATTATTTAGTTGGAGAGTTTAAAAAGGATAATGGCATTGATCTTAAATCTGATAAACTTGCACTTCAAAGATTAAAGGAGGCTGCAGAAAAAGCAAAAATTGAATTATCATCAGCTGAACAAACAGATGTAAACTTACCTTTTATCACAGCGGATAAAACAGGTCCAAAACATATTAACTTAAAAATGACAAGAGCAAAACTTGAGGCGCTTGTTGAAGATTTAATAAGTAGAACTCTTCCACCATGTAAAACTGCCTTAAAAGATGCAGGTCTTTCTGCAAATGACATTAATGAAGTTGTTATGGTTGGTGGAATGACAAGAATGCCAAAAGTTATTGAACAAGTTAAAAATTTCTTTGGTAAAGATCCAAACAAGAGTGTAAATCCTGATGAAGTAGTAGCAATGGGTGCAGCTATTCAGGCTGGAGTATTACAAGGAGATGTAAAAGATGTTCTCTTGTTAGATGTAACGCCGCTTTCTCTAGGAATTGAAACGCTGGGTGGAGTTTCCACTAAGTTAATTGACAAAAACACAACAATCCCAACAAAGAAAAGTCAGGTCTTTTCAACTGCTGAGGATAATCAGCCGGCGGTTTCTATTAGAGTACTTCAGGGTGAAAGAGAAATGGCAACAGATAATAAATTACTGGGTAATTTTGAATTGGTAGGAATAGCTCCAGCTCCAAGAGGTATGCCTCAAATAGAAGTTACTTTTGATATAGATGCGAATGGAATTGTAAATGTATCAGCAAAAGATAAAGGCACGGGTAAAGAACAAAAAATTCAAATTCAGGCTTCTGGAGGTCTTAGTGAGGAAGAAATTAATAAAATGGTGAAAGATGCTGAAGCAAATAAGGAAGCTGATAAGAAAAAAAGAGAGAGTGTAGATGCTAGAAACCAAGCTGATACTTTATTACACTCTACTGAAAAGAATTTAAAAGATCATGGAAGTAAAGTTTCTGAAACAGATAAAAAAGCTATTGAGACTGCGTCTGCCAATTTAAGAAATGCTCTTAAAGGTACAGATTTGGAGGAAATTAAAAAGAAAACCCAGGAATTAGTACAATCTTCGATGAAACTAGGTGAAGCAGTTTATAAATCCCAACAAAAGGATGGAAAACCTGATGCTTCTAAAGACGATGCTAAAAAAGATGAAGGAAAAAAAGACGATAACGTTGTTGATGCTGACTTTGAAGAAGTGAAAGACGAAAATAAAGAAAAAAGCGCTTAAGACTTTAACAACTATTTGTCTATAAATTATTTATGGCAAAAAGAGATTATTACGAAGTCTTAGGCATTCAAAAAAATTCATCTCCAGATCAAATTAAAGCGGCCTATAGAAAACTTGCAGTAAAACATCACCCTGATAAAAATCCAGGAGATAAAGCAGCTGAAGAAAAATTTAAAGAAGCAAGCGAAGCTTACCATATTCTTTCAGACAAAGAGAGAAAGCAAAATTATGATAATTTTGGTCATGCCGCATTTGAAAATGGAGGTGGTGGTAGAGGTGGTTTTGGAAATTTTGATTTTTCGGGCAACTTCTCAGATATTTTTGAAGATTTCTTTGGTGAAGGATTTGGTCGTAGAAAATCTAGGAAATCAAATTTTCGTGGTTCAGATTTAAGATATGATTTATCTATTACTCTGGAGGA
>CETH01031028.1_pt1 | contig 12943 bp, 10 predicted proteins | sample 361461 | NCBI WGS metagenome assembly CETH01 (sample SAMEA2622695, study PRJEB7988) | marine metagenome | isolation source: saline water (ENVO:00002010), including
CTGTCGAGGCTGCGACCCGGGTTCAAATCCCGGTCGGGGCGCCACTCAAACGCCCCAATCATCGTCGATGTCGTCGCTTTCTATGTTTTTTCTTCCCACCAGTTGGATTCCTGTTCCGGATCTGGTTCTGGGTCTAATGGGGGTTCGTCCTGGTGTTTCCAGCAGTAATCAGTAGATCTGAATGTAAGTGTGTTGCATCCATCAACTGCACAATTGAAGAGTTGCTTGGTTTGGTTCCTGGGGGATCTACTGTTCAGTCTGCGGTTCTCGGAGGCAGATAATTCGGATAAATCGGTTAATGGATTAGATGCAGACAGTGCGGCGCCCCCACCTGCGACGGCGAACCCCAAGTCAAGAAAACAGCAGAGGAGTTCGATAAGCGGGGCTGGCATGTATTTTTGACAGATATTGGAGCGATAAGTCTGTCTACGGCGCTGGTGCTATCCAAGCCCCAAAGGAGCATAATCGGAGTGTCGAACTGTAATCTCGCTTGATTTTGAGTGTTGGCTCAGGAGTGTCCTGTAGCCTAGGAGGGAGGGCTTTTCGTATCGCTTCGTTCGCGTCTTCGATTTCTGATTCAGCAACAATTACTCTGCCTCTGATCATTGAGGTCTCGGTTCTGTCAAGTAGAGGAATTAGAGAAGGTAGGAATTCTATGGTGCGATGTGGTAAGTTAACCAGAAGCAAGTCCCAGCGACCAACGAGCTCTGGATTGTTTTGCAATTCAGTGGCATCGGCTAGGCCGGCAATCCTGTCATGATGGAGATTTGTGACAGGGATTGGTTCTACTGGGTACTCCTTGCGGTCCCAGCGACGAAGATTGTCGAAGAGTAGTTCTACAGCGTCGGGGTTGAGATCTGTTGCAAGTAATCCCCCCACCAAATCAGATTCTCCCAATAGTGTAGCCAGAGCCGGTCCCACTCCACAGAACGGGTCGCAAACGCGTAGTGGGCGGCCAAGCAAGGAGCGTAGTTCCTTGGCGAGTCCTAGGGTCTCTAGTCTCTCAGACTGTAACTTAGTCGAGAAGTAAGCGCGGGTTGGGTCGCACAGAATACTGCGTCCAGACTCCTTGACAAGTACTCTAGTACTGGTCACATTTTGTGGAATGTGCTCCACTACAATCTGGTCATCGATGCGTGCTCCAATCGGTGAAAGGTTTCGGATTCTAAGTTCGCCAAGTACGCCCGCATCAGACAAGACTAGTCGGATGTGTGGGTGTGAGAGTAATTTCGCAGTTGCAATTTCACTCGAGTACTGGGCCACTTCTTCTTCCAGCCTCACGATCATCATGTCTGCAAAGAACTCGTGCGAAGAGGGCCATGCCTCGCCTCCCGCCTCGACAATTTCGTCACCCAAGAGATTCGTGAGGTGGGTCCACCAGTCAGTATCTATCCTCTCATCAGTGCGGCCTTCGTGCTCAGTAATTGGATAATCAGAAAGTTCGGAGGGAAGATTTAGTGCAGCCCCGGAGTCAATCGGAATTAGTCTTGAATTGCCATTCTCGGCTGCGAAGACTCTCATGCCCGGAGCAAGTAGGTTTTGCTCACGCATAAGGTCGAGAACATGCTCGACATGTTGGTTTGGTACTGAGAGATGTCGCATCACTTTCATCATGGGCAGCGGGGCAGCCCGCTTCACGATGACGGATGACGGAGTGGCTCCTGGACTGTGGTTGATAGGCCTCGGACCGGGTGATTTGGACCATATCACGGAGCGAGCTCGAAGAGTGGCTATTGGGTGTTCGAAGCGTTACTTGGAGGGTTATACCGCTGTCCTGCCGCCTGCTGAGGAGGGGCGGCTTGAGTCTGTTGTTGGTGCTTGGGAGCGTTTGATGCGTGACGGAGTTGAGTCTCCTGAGAGTATGCTCGAAGAGGCCCGTGTCGATGCCGTCGCTCTACTGGTTGTGGGAGATCCAATGCAGGCAACAACTCACATCGATTTGGAGGAGCGTTGTGCCGAGGAGGGTATCGGTTTTCATGTAATCCCGGGCCTTACAGCAACTGCGCTTGCTGTATCTCTATCCGGCTTGCAATCATACAGATTTGGAAGACAGGTTACCATTCCATTCTCTGATGGAAATTACTTACCGACTTCTCCGTTTGAGATGATTTGTAGAAATATGGAAGCGGGTATGCACACACTCGCATTGCTAGATCTTGACCCAACCGGGATGGGGTTAGAACAGCCCCGGCCGATGACGCCTGGCGAGGCGATTGACCATCTAGTTCGGATGAATGAACGGAGTGAAGTATTCAATGAGTCTGTTGAGGAGTGGAATGGGCTTCTTCTCAGCGATCTCGGGACCGAAGAAGAGAGGGTGGTTTCTGGTAGTATGCATACTCTCTCACAAATCGAAGGAGGACATATTCACGCTCTAATCATAGCCGCGGAGTTCAGTGGAATGGAATCCGAGGCGTTCGAGCGACGCAGGGTGTCCGAAGATACGACGGAATGAAAGACGAGAAACCGGTGGAGGGGGCGAAAACAATGGCGAAGCCCCCTGCTGAAGTCCGGTTTCCGGGAGACAGGAACCGTCGGAAGAAGATTCGGATGAGGGGAATAAAGCAGGCCTCCAAGGAGATTCAAAATCGACTTGATAGGAATCTCGAGGAATTAGTGGAAGATCCGGAAGTATTCCTACCTGAAATCAAGGGAGAGATTGATCAGTCGTTCTTCTCGAAAGATATGATGGCAAGGACTCTCAAAGAAATCTCAGCAGTCTCGGCCAAGCGTTTCGATACGAAGTGGTTACGCAAGCGTATGACAAAGAAGGGTGGAGATATTGTTTGTAGGGCTCTTGCCGGAAGTTTACTCGCTGCGTCTGAGGAAGATAGATCCACAGTTGCCGTGTTCAAGAATCCATTATTCGGTGTGGCTAGTTACATTCGTAGAGGAAATGGTAAGCAAAGCCACCTAGCAGGGATTCAGAATCACAATCATCCCAAACTCAGGTTATTGGTTTGGGATGAACATGCAAAGTCCGGGCAATGGTTCTTCTCGTGGGACGGTGGTTTCGTGTTCACCGGGACCTCCCCAGAGCCGCCCTCTGAATGGCTTGATTGGAGTTTGAATGGTGCTTCGATAGATCTCTCCGGTGAAGGAGATTTACGATGGAGTTCTGGATTAGAGTGTGAGACTGTTGAAAACGGTGAGTTGACTGATTCGGGGTGGCTTAGGCTTGAATTTACAGATGGTACCTTAGTCGGTCTGTCGCGCTCCGCCCTTGCTAACACAGAGGAGCAGTTTGGACAGAGTGTTGCTATGGGTATGATGCCCCCTCGCCTGAGTGATATTGCTCAAGCCGAGTGGGTCTGGAGGCCAGCCGGTTGGCCAAAGGATAGGGATTTGCCAGCTGCTGGAATGGAAAGACTAGGGGAAGTGTTGAGCACCTGGATGGGGCTTGCGCTGGATGATTCTTCACTAGCCAGAGCTTGTAGGAGCAGTATACTGAATTCAATCGAAGATGGTTTTGTGGTGGGAACTCATTGGTTCCCGGAAGATTCCAGAGAGGATTTCTTGGAGCACATGAATGGAACTGATGAAGAAAGGGCGGCTATCGCTTGTATTCTAGATTCTCTCGATCACGGCATCCATGTCAGAACTGACGGTAGCGTGCTTGATCTCGAGGAGGATGTGGTTAGGCTTGAGGAGAGTTCTTGTCATCCAAATTTAGTTGCCCTGTGGCCCGATTATGGGTTGATTGTCTTGGAGGAAATTTATGGTATCGAAGATGATGAAGCAGTGGCTGTATTGGAAAAGCAAGCTAAGCGTAAACAGGGCTTCGGTGCATTCCTACGTGAGTTGGGGGCAAGTCGTAGCGTGGCTATGAAACTCAAGCGATTGCCTTGGGAAAGTGATGTCCTTCCACCGCCCCTCTCTTTCGCGGATGAGTTGGTCAGGCAAGCCGTTAATCGTGGAATTGCATCCACAGTATCGAAGGCTCGCAAGGGCAGGGGCTTGGACATGGCAATGGGTTGGGCCTGGTTGACGGTGCATGATAGAACTGAGTCAGATGCTTGGAGATTTGACGAAGATAGTCGAGACAAGGGTGGGGATTGGGTTCCTGCTCTGAGGGCCCTGTGGGATGCAGCCTCGGAACTCCTGCTGAATGACAATCTCGATGCTGTCAAAGACTACGAATCGTCGATGAATTGGTTGGCTGAAGTTTCTGGTTCGGGTCCAATAAAATCGTAAAGCAACTAGTGAGGAATAACGATCCAAATTGCAACAGCGAATAGTGCTACACCCATTGCCATGTTGAGATTCTTAGCGGATTGTTCGGTACTGAATATTTTCCTGAGTAGGGTTCCGAAGGCTGCCCAAGTGATGACTGCGGGCAGACCGAATGACAGGTTTAGAAGAATCAAAAGTGCCTTGGAGGCGAAGCCTGTTCCGAATAGGCCACCGAATGCCGTCAAGAGCACAAGAAAGTGGATCCATGCCTTTCCGTTGACAACTTGAAGAATCATTCCGGTTCTGAAACCCAATCGGTCTGCTTGCTGATGTTTGCTGTCGATGGGAGATGATGTTGCGACCTTGAATGACAGATAGGCGATGTATGCAGCGCCGATGTATGTAAGGAGTTGGAACAGGTTCTGATTCTCTTCAATGAAAACAGTGGCTGCTGCGATAAACAGACCAAGTGCAGACCAGCCAACCGCCATCCCCATAATCAGAGGTATCGTTCCCTTCAGACCGTGTTGGGAGCCATGCGCGGCGCACAACACATTGTTGGGACCGGGGGAAAAACACATCGCGATTTGGAAGGTGATGGTGGCCAGGAGTAGTTCGTTATCCATGCCATCAAGTCCGGAGTCAATCGGTCTTAGCGGCTGTTAATGCCTTGTCAATATCATTCCAAAGATCTTCGACATTTTCTATTCCGATGCTCATTCGAACAAACCCGGGCACTATTCCCGCCTCAATTCTGATATCTTCGGGCACAAACATGTGGCTAGAATTGAATGGGCATTCGACCAAACTCTCGACTCCACCAAGACTGGTGGCTTCGAAGATAATGTCGAGCTTGCGCATGAACTTCAGTGCGGTCTCATCCCCTCCCTTCACTACGAACGATATCATTCCGGTTCCCCGGGGAGCAATTCTCTGGGCGACCTCGAAATCTGGGCTGGAGGCAAGGCTTGGGTGATTCACATGCTCAATCATGTCATGGGCCTCTAGGCGTTTTGCGATTTCTGCAGCGTTAGCAGTGTGGATAGGCATGCGTGCATGTAGTGTCCTCATACCTCTCTCAAGCATGTAGCACATGTGTGGATCGGCGGCGCCTCCAAAGTGGACTTTCTTCGGGAAGATTTCGGCAACTAGATCCTTGCGGCCAACGACCAGGCCGGCGATTAGGTCTGAGTGTCCTCCAAGATACTTGGTACCGGAGTGGATTATCAAATCAAAACCAAAATCGACGGGATTACATCCCCACGGAGTGGCGAAGGTATTGTCTACTATAGCAATTAGATCGTGCTTCTTAGCCAATGCGGCCATTGCCTCTAGGTCACAGACTTTGATTACAGGGTTAGTGATTGTCTCGACATAGAGTATCTTGGTGTTCTCCTGTATGGCTGCCTCGTAAGAAGCGGGGTCCCGCATATCGGCCATTGTGACCTCAATTCCAAATCGGGGGAGGTCCTCTACCATCAGGCCGTAGGCGCCTCCATAGCAATCGGCACTCGCAATCATGTGGTCACCTTTCGAAAGAAGTGACATTAGTGTCGTTGAAATGGCGGCCATACCGCTAGCAAATGCTTCACCATCTTCGGCGCCTTCTAACTGGGCTAACTTCATTGCAACTCCTTCCGAGTTTATACTGGATAAGCGTGAATAAAGAGCGGTGTGTTGAGCTCCGGCGGCCCAACCGGCATACCGCTCGTCAGTCAGTTGATATGTAGCCGTTGAGAAAATCGGAGTTACAGCTGAGCCTTCGATGTTCTGAGTGCCCGACCATACGGCTCGAGTTTCGAACTTCTTGTCGGAGTGCTTCTCGTTCATGAGTAAGGCGGGACGACATCTTACCATCAATGATGCGCCGGTACAAACTGGTTATTCGAGTCCTATGGAAGATAGTACTGACTCAAGGTTTGCATCTACTAGAATTGACTTTGCTTGTGAGTTTTCGACCGCGATTTCGGGGTCTTTTAGGCCGTGTCCAGTCACGGTTACTACAACGGTACTGCCATCCGGCACTCCAGATTCGTTGTGGTACTTTAGTAGCCCTGCTATCCCGGCCGCTGAGGCTGGCTCCACAAAGATTCCCGCGATTCTTGCTAGTAGCCTATGAGCGTCAAGAATTTCTTCATCACTAACCATTCCAATTACGCCGCCGGATTGTTCAACCGCTTCGTTGGCCCTATCCCAGCTGGCCGGGTTACCTATTCGTATGGCAGTAGCAACTGTCTCGGGAGATTTCACTTGTGTGCCTCTAACTATTGGGGCCGCCCCCTCTGCCTGCCAACCCATCATCTTGGGAGTTTTCGTAATTTGACCTACTTCGAAGTACTCTTTGTAGCCCTTCCAGTAAGCGGTGATATTGCCTGCATTTCCTACTGGTAGGAAATGCATATCTGGGGGCGTTCCAAGAGCGTCGCAGACCTCGAAAGCTCCTGTTTTCTGGCCTTCTATTCGATATGGGTTAATGCTGTTGACAACTTCGATATCGTCTCTTTTCCCTAATTCTCTGACAATCTCAAGGGCTTCATCGAAATTCCCTCGGACTTCGATTGTCTGGGCGCCGTGAATCAATGCTTGAGCCATCTTGCCAGAGGCTATCTTGCCTTCCGGCAATAGGACAAGGCAGGTCAGGCCAGAGGCGGCGGCATAGGCAGCTGCCGAGGCGCTGGTATTCCCGGTACTAGCGCAGACTAGGAATTGGGCTCCTCGCTCAACTGCTTTAGTGACTGCAAGAGTCATGCCTCGATCTTTGAAAGAGGCTGTTGGATTGAGTCCTTCGTGTTTGATTAGTAGGTTGAAATCGGCGCCCATCTCAGTAACAATTTGTCTTGCATCGATTAGTGGCGTTCCGCCCTCGTTTAGTGAAATAATGTGGGTGTCTTCGGTCACGGGTAGAAAGTCGCGATATCGCCTAATCACGCCGTGTCCTGTCATGTTGTGTCCTGATGTGTTTCAGCCATGAACCTCACCCGAGGCGCCAAAGCGACCTGCTAGGTTGAGGCAGATTGCGACAATGGGGCCAATAAGTATTGCAAACATGATTGTACCAAATCCGAATGTTCCGCCCAAAACTAACCACCCTATTGCTAGTACCGTGATTTCAATAGCTCCTCTGACTCTAGCAATTGGGATGTTTGTGGCTCTTTGTAAGCCGGTCATCCATCCATCTCTGGGGCCCGGTCCTAAATTTGCGGTGAGATAAATGCCGCTACCAATGCCAACTAGGATAATCCCGAGTAGGGCCTGGGCTATTGCGAGATATTGGTCCTCAGGAGCGGGGAGGCGTGGCACCATCACTTCGATTGCTGCGGCGATAATTATTGCATTGAGTATGGTCCCTATGCCTGGTTTTTCCTTCAATGGAATCCATAGCATTAGGACGAGGACACTGACCAAGAAAGTGGTTTGTCCTACAGTCCAATCTATACTGATGGCAATGCCCTCGGCTAAGACTGTCCAGGGTGTGTTACCGATCCCAGCCGCGATGAGGATCGCATCGCCTGTTCCGAACACCCACAAACCGATTATGAGAATCACAAGAGTTTTCATTCGTGGTCTGAGAGTCAGAGGGTCTTCTGCACTCCAAATAGTGGTAGGAACCTCCTTTGCGGGACGAAGCACTTCCAACAGACCCATGGTCGTGCGAAATACTGGGAGGAAATCAAACCGATGCATAGTTTGAATGGTGGTAGACCCTTAGCCTCACCAAGGTGAGGCTGTGGAGGCTTGGGAACAACCCATTGAAACGGGCGAGGTGCCGGAAGATGGTTTTCGTTTCGATGTCATCGTGGTCGGAGGGGGGCCTGGAGGGTCTGCTGCTGCGGCATACAATGCTCTGAATGGGAACAAGGTTCTGTTAGTTGAGAAGGAAGTCTGGCCCAGAGACAAGATATGTGGCGATGCTGTTGGTGGTAAGTCTCTATCTCATGTCAAGGAGCTTGGAGTCCTGCCAATGATTCAAGCAACTCCGTATTATCAAGTGGATTCTATTGTATTTGGTAGTGCGAATGGTTCGGAAGTCAAGGTAATGCTTCCTGAGAAGAGTTACGAAGCGAAGGGTTTGATGTCCGGCTTCGCCCTTCCTAGAGTGCAATTCGATTACATGATGTTCAAGCGGGCTTGTGAGATTGTTCGAGAGAACGGAGGTTCAGTGATTCAGGGATTCTCGGTCAACGAAGTAATGTCTGAGGAATACGAAGGGGAGCATCGAATTACGGGGGTTTCTGGGAAGATTGGTAGCAAGCGCTCCGATGGGCCTGAGTTGTCCTTCACCGCTTCAGTCACCGTTGGCGCCGCAGGATACAACTGTCCAGTATCAAGGAAGATTGTGGAGTTGCATGATGAGCCTCACAAAGACAATGACCATTTTTGCGGAGGATACCGTGAATATTGGGAGAATGTCAAAGGGTTAGAGGGACAAGTGGGGCCTATTGAGATACACTTCATTGACGAAGTTCTTCCTGGCTATTTCTGGCTCTTCCCGGTCAGAGATGGAGTTGTAAATGTTGGAATTGGGATGTTAATCTCTGAACAACGAAAGCAGAAAGGGATGAAGAAATCGCTTAAGCAGATACAGAAGTGGGTCATAGAGAGCCATCCTCGGTTCAAGGAGCGTTTTGGGGAGGCGACTTTGGTCGCCGGTTCAGAGAAGGGTTGGCAACTTCCTTTTGGTTCACCGAGGAAGGATGCCCCGTCCTTCCAGCCCCGGCGTAGTGCAATGGCGGGAGCAATGGCTGTGGGTGATGCGGCCAGTTTGGTGGATCCGTTTAGTGGAGAAGGGATTGGAAATGCTTTGCTTACAGGTAAATTGACCAGTTCTCACTTCGATAAGGAAATTCATTCTGATGGTTTCCCACTCAGTGCTGCCACAGCATACATGGAAGATATGTGGAATGAATTGGGTGGAGAGTTGAGTAATTCGACTAAACTGCAGCGTATGATGAAGATGAAGCGGTTGACTAATTGGTTTGTCAAGAAGGCTGCGAAGAAGCCCGAGATTGGTGAGATGATGTCAGAGATGATTGCCAGTAAAGAGACTCAGAAGGCTTTGTGGAGTCCTTGGTTCCTGTTCAAGACGTTAGTACTGCCCTGAGGTGTAGAATGTCAGAATCTTCAACTTCATTGGATGGAATCAAAGCCGTGTTCCTAGATCTTGACGGTACAATCTACCTTGGCTCTGATTTAATCGAAGGGGCGGAATCTTTCCTTGAAAGATTGGAGGAAAGAGGAATCATGAGGTTCTTTCTCTCAAACAATTCCAGCAAATCGGTTAGTCAGTATCTCGAGAAGTTGCAGGCACTAGGCATACCTGCTACTGCAGATGAGATTTTGCTTTCTACACACGATCTAATCTCGTGGCTTGCTGAGAATGGAATTAATCAGGCTTACTTGGTTGGAACAGATGGTATGAGGGAGATGTTGGAATCTGTTGGAGTTAGTACTGATTCGGATGAGCCTCAGTATGTCATCCTCGGTTACGACACCGAGATTACTTACGAGAAACTCAGTACTGCCTCAATTCATTTGCACAGAGGGGTCCCTATGGTAGCAAGCCACCCCGATGTTGTTTGTCCTTCTCCAGATGGGGGATTGCCCGATACTGGAGCATATATGGACCTCTTCGAGGCCACTACAGGTGTACGACCAGAGCATGTCTGTGGTAAGCCGAATGCTGGAATGATATTGCATAAGGTCGAGGAGTTGGGGTTGCGACCAGACCAATGCGCCATGGTTGGAGACAGGTTGTACACTGATATTGAAATGGCTGAGAGAGCGGGTGTTCATGGAGTGTTAGTATTGAGTGGTGAGGCCACAATGCAGGATCTTGAATCGGCCCCTCAGAATCCATCGATCATTGTCAATTCGGTCGCTGAATTATGTCGAGGAAATTAGGTCATGGCTGAGGATCTTGTTACCGTCACCGGAGCAAGCGGTTACATCGGTAGTTATGTTGTTGCCAATTTACTTGCTAGAGGCAGGAATGTCAGGGCTACTGTGAGAGATGTGGATGATTCTGTTAGGGTCGACCATCTAAAGGAGCTTGAAATTGCTGAAGGAGGGAGTCTTGAGATAGTCGCAATGGACTTGTTTGATGCAGATTCTGTTAATTCTGCTATAGCAGGATGTACCGACCTCATCCATACTGCAGCTGCTGTCAGGATCAGTGCCAAGGAGCCACAAAGACAGATTGTTGATCCAAGTGTAATTGGTACTCAAAATGTGGTCGCGGCGATTGACGCTGCCGGAACTGTTGAGAGATTTGTCCACACCTCATCCACAGCGGCAATTAGGCCAATTAATTGGAAGAATGGACAGACATTGACTACAGAAACCTGGGCTGATGATGCGACCTTGGAAAATAACCCGTATGGTTTGGCTAAGGTGAGTGCGGAGAGAATTGTTCGAGATTGGCATTCGGATGGAAATGGTAAACCTAGGATGGTTACGATTCATCCCAGTGTGGTTTTTGGGCCCCCAATGAGTAAGATCCACTTGCGGGGTTCTCTTTCTTTCCTCAATGCATTGGTGCAGAGAAAAATTCCGTTATTAATCCCAATGCAAATCAATATCGTCGATGTTAGAGATGTTGCTGAAGCACATGTCAGGGCCTTGACAATGGGTCAGAATGCGGGTAGATATCTGACTGTTAGTGGAGATATGCAGTTCTCCGAAATTTCGAAGACCCTACGAGAAGAATATCCGGAACTCAAGACCCCTAGGTTCTCCGTTCCATATCTGATAGCGTTGTTTTTTGGTCCCTTATTCGATAAGCGGATAACATATTCTTGGGCGAAGCAGCATCTGAAGAGGAACCTGTACTGGGATGCTACACCCGCAGAGCGAGAGTTGGAAATGTCGTGGAAATCCGCTAGAGTTTCGGTGGTTGAGTCCGTTCCGAAAATGATTGAGTTGGGAAAGGTTTAGTCCTCGATATCTGCTATCATTGTGTCTTCTAATCGATTCCTTAGCCAGAATATAGTAGCCCCGGTTGCTAGGATGACAAATACCAACAATCCTATGATGAAAAATGAGGACGATGCTTTCTCAAGAATTGCAGCATTGTCAGCATTATAGGCAGGAATTAGTGTTTCATCGTATACTGGACGAACCATTACCAGATCGAATGCAGTATCCGCATCGTAGAAGTCGGACGGATGCGCCGGGTCAAGGTCAGAGTACCCATCGAATCTTAGAGGAACTTCGAATACTCTCTCTACACTTACATCCAATGTAAGTAGGACATCGAATGTGTAGGGAACTCTTGGCTCCATGAATTCGGATCCTGTCAAAATTCCTGTAATCGGAAGAGAGATTGCGGTCCCTGATACATCGAACTCTGTCCATTCACCCCAATGTTCTGGTGTAACTTCTAGCACGATGTAAATGGTATCGCCGACCAATGTTCCTTGTCCCTGTGCGTCATCATTTCCATCAGACCCCAGATCGACATTTGGTCTAATTTGTGCCACCTGGGCAGTATCCGTGTCCCAGTCTAGAGAGCTGAATGCTATTTGCATCTCATAGGTGCCGTTTGGAACCCAGACATAGTGTCTATCATCAGTGGCATAGGTACCGAATGTGCTGGTTGGCCCGTTGTTGAAATGGCTCCATTCTCCTTTCCATGCATGTCTTAGTTGGTCGGTTTTCAGGCTCAGACCTCTCATATCCATGATGCCTTCGTAGTGTTCGTATGCATCCCAAACCGTAGCTTCGGGGTGATCTAGGAATCCGTCCCCATCGGGATCGCGCATGACCTGTAATGTTCGCGCGAGGGCGAGGGCTCTGTCGGTATCCACCAATCCATGACCTACTCTCCAGTCGTGACACCGGTTGGTGGTGGCGGATATGTGGCACTCTTCTGGGATGTTGTCGCAAGAATCGTCGTCATTTCCTTCCTCGCATGAATTTTTCAGAATTTCATAATGTGAAGTCAGTTCTAGTATCAATTCAACTTCATGAACCCTTGATTCGTTTCTCGTGTTCCAATCTTCGAATTGAATTCCCTTTGCTGTCTCATTGAAGTACAGGCTCTCGCCTTCGTCGTGATCTTCGTATTGGTAGTTAGCTGCTCCTAAGGAAGGGGCGGCGGCGAGAAGTAGAGTTGCGATACCACCGATGTGGGGTGTGGCCATGCTAGTACCAGAGATTGCCATGTAGTACAAATCTCCTTGAGTTCTAGTGGAGGCATCGATTGCTGTGGCTCTTGGAGCAGTTGCCCAGATATTTCGTCCCGGTGCTCCGATGTCTGGCCATGTGTGTTGTTGAGTCTTCCACCCTCTGCTGGAGAAGGATGTCACTGCATTTCCATCATGAGTAAGTGCTGCTACGGATATTGCAGAGGGAGTGTTTGCGTAGATGTTCGTGCGTAGATCGCTCTCTGACTCGTCTCCATTTCCACCGCTGTTTGATGCTGCGAAAATTACGGCAACATCATTCTCAAAAGTTAGCATGTCAGTTAGTATTGTGACTGCGTTTGAGGGGTTGTAGTCTCCGTTTGTGCCCCAAGAATTTGATACGACTCTGATGTTGTAATCATTCAACCCTGGTCTGCTGTGTTGGTAGGTCCATTCCAAACCCTCAACCGCTGCGAAAATTGAGGCGCCATCACCAGTCCCCAATGCAACGATTGTTGCTCCCTTTGCTGTACCAAGTCGACGACCACCGGAGGCATCCCCGTTACCTGCGATTGTGCCCCCAACATGAGTTCCATGACCGCTTGATGTATCAGAGTTGCAATTCGGTGCGTCCACCCAGGCAATGC
>CETH01082330.1_pt1 | contig 12943 bp, 9 predicted proteins | sample 361461 | NCBI WGS metagenome assembly CETH01 (sample SAMEA2622695, study PRJEB7988) | marine metagenome | isolation source: saline water (ENVO:00002010), including
AGTATCAAAACGATCTCTTCTATATGTCCATATTTCTAACTTTGATCCATCTTCAAGCTCCTTTGTGTCTAGTGGCTTTTCAGATTCATCCTCATCATCTACTTCTCCATTAAATCTAACCCAAACCCAGTCATGCAAACCTAGCCTTTTATCTTCATAGGCATAAATTACATCTTCTAAAGAAGCATAAGTTGAGTTGTTTTCACCAAAATTAGGCTTTTCATATTGCGGTTGAAGTGCAGTTAGATAATAAGAACCAAGAACCATATCCTGAGATGGTGTCACTATTGGCTCTCCTGTCGCAGGAGAAAGAATATTATTGCTTGCAAGCATTAACATTCTGGCTTCTGTTTGTGCTTCCAAGGCTAATGGAACATGCACGGCCATTTGGTCTCCATCAAAATCAGCATTAAATGCTGGACAAACTAATGGATGAAGCTGAATTGCTCTACCTCCAACTAATTTTGGTTCAAAAGCTTGTATTCCAAGTCTATGAAGAGTTGGGGCTCTATTCAAGAGTATTGGATGTCCTTCAATAACTTCTTGAAGCACTTGCATAACTTCATCATCAGCTTTCTGAATTAATTTTTTTGCTGCTTTTATGTTGTTTACAATATTTTGACGAATTAACCTATGTATAACAAATGGTTGAAAAAGCTCGATCGCCATTTCTTTTGGAAGCCCACATTGATGCATTTTTAATTTTGGACCTACAACTATCACTGATCTCCCAGAATAATCTACACGCTTTCCAAGTAAATTCTGCCTAAATCTTCCTTGCTTTCCTTCGATGATATCACTAAGAGATTTTAAGGCTCTATTATTAGCTCCTACAACTGTTCTTCCTCTTCTTCCATTATCTACCAAGGCATCCACAGCCTCTTGGAGCATTCTTTTCTCATTTCTTACAATTATTTCAGGGGCTAAAATTTCTTGAAGCCGAGCTAATCTATTGTTTCTATTTATTACCCTTCTATATAAATCATTTAAATCAGAGGTGGCAAACCTACCCCCGTCAAGCTGAACCATGGGTCTCAGATCTGGCGGGATTACAGGTATAGCATCTAAAACCATCCATTCTGGTCTTGCACCAGTTGCAATAAAATTATCAATTACACGAAGTCTTTTAATAAGCTTAGCTCTCTTTTGACCTTTACTTTGAGTAATTTCTTCCCTAAGCTCTTCAGCGATTTCATTTAGATTTAGATCCTCTAATAATTGTTTTAACGCTTCAGCTCCAATACCTACAAAAGGCTCATTTTCAATTGTTGAATCCTCTGCGTAAATTTCATCTTCTATTTCAAGCCACTCATCTTCGGTTAGCAACTGTTTATATTTTAAATCTTTATGATCTCCAATATCGAGAACAACATAACAATTAAAATAAACTATCTGTTCAACATCCCGCAGAGGCATATCCAGTAAAATCGCCACATAACTTGGAATGCCCTTTAAATACCAAACATGAGAAACTGGGGCAGCAAGCTTGATATAACCCATTCTGTGTCTTCTAACTCTACTCTCAGTAACTTCGACTCCACACCTTTCACAAACAATACCTCTGTGTCTAACTCTTTTGTATTTACCACAATGACATTCCCAATCTTTTGATGGACCAAAAATCTTTTCACAAAACAACCCGTCCATCTCAGGTTTAAGAGTTCTATAATTTATAGTCTCTGGCTTGGTAACTTCTCCAACTACTTGGCCATTAGGTAAAGTTCTTTGCCCCCAGTCCATAATTCGTTGGGGAGAAGCTAGAGAAATTTTTACGTAATCGAAGTGATTTTCAGTTCTTAAGTTGCTGTTAGTCATGATTAATATACGATAGTTAAAAAAATTGTTTAGTTACTTAATCTTCTTCATACTCTGAAGTACCAAGGGATTCATAAGTAGGTCTAGATGGTGTATTTCTTCTAGGGTTTACATCTTGCATTAAATCCACTTCCTTACCTTCGTCAGTATAAACAGCTATATCAAGACCAAGTGATTGTAATTCTCTCATTAGAACTTTAAAGGATTCTGGAGTCCCTGGTCTAGGAATTGGTTTACCCTTAACTATTGCGTTTAGGGCTTCATTTCTTCCTTGCATGTCATCTGATTTAACTGTTAATAGCTCTTGAAGTGTATAGGCTGCTCCATATGCTTCTAAGGCCCAAACTTCCATTTCGCCTAATCTTTGACCACCTTGCTGAGCTTTACCTCCAAGGGGTTGTTGAGTGACCAAGGAATATGGCCCTGTTGACCTTGCATGTATTTTATCATCAACTAAGTGTACAAGTTTCAAGAAATGCGAATAACCTACTGCTACAGGCTGGTCAAATGGTTCACCTGTTCTCCCATCAATAAGTAGTAACTTTCCAGGATCTTTCCTGTTATAAACCCAATCCTTACCTTTTTGTTTAGATGCTTCTTCAAGGAATGCTTGAACCGTTTGATGAGATTTCTCAGGCCCATACATCTCATCAAATGGTACTACCTTAACTCTGCAGTTTAGATTTGACGCTGCCCATCCCATTAATAGCTCGAAAACTTGGCCAACATTCATTCTACTTGGTACACCCAAAGGATTTAAAACAATATCAACTGGAGTTCCGTCAGGAAGATAAGGCATATCTTCTCTAGGAAGAATTCTACTAATAATTCCTTTATTACCATGTCTACCAGCCATTTTATCTCCAACTTGAATCTTACGTCTTTGAGCAACATATACTCTAACTACCATATTTGCTCCAGGAGGAAGTTCATCTCCTTGTTCTCTTGTATATATCCTGACATCAACAACTCTTCCTCTTTCTGTATTTGGTACTCTTAACGAATTATCTCTAACGTCTCTCGCTTTCTCACCAAAAATAGCTCTTAATAACTTCTCTTCCGGAGGCTGATCTGATTCTCCTTTTGGTGTAACTTTACCCACAAGGATATCTCCACTTTCTACAAACGCACCAATTCTGATAATTCCCATCTCATCAAGATTACTCAAACTATCTTCTGAAACATTTGGAATTTCTCTAGTGATCTCTTCAGGTCCTAATTTTGTTTGCCTAGCTTCAATTTCATATTTTTCTATATGGACAGAGGTATAAAGGTCGTCTGTAACAAGTCTTTCACTGACTAAAATTGCATCTTCATAATTGTAACCCTCCCAGGGCATATAAGCTATTAAAACATTCTGACCTAATGCAATTTCTCCTCCTTCACATGCAGATCCATCTGCTAGAACTTGACCTGAAATAACTTGATCACCATTATTTACAATCGGTCGTTGATTAAGGCAAGTATCTTGATTCGATCTTTGATATTTTTGTAAATAATGAATATGTTCAATACCTTCGTCATCCTTTACAACAATTTCATTAGCATCAACATATACCACTGTTCCATTTACCTTTGTGATAGGGACCATACCAGAGTCTCTTGCAACTTGGGATTCCAAACCTGTTCCAACTAGGGGGCGTTCTGGGCGCAATAAAGGGACTGCTTGTCTTTGCATATTAGAACCCATTAAAGCTCTATTAGCATCATCATGTTCCAAAAATGGGATTAAGGAAGTTGCTACGGAAATAACTTGTACAGGTGACAATTGAACATAATCAACTTGCAAAGGTGGAACTTTTTCAAAATCTTGTCTGTATCTAACTGGGATTAGATCTGAAATGATTTGACCATCATCATCTGTAGCAACATCACCAGGGGCAACTCTACATTCATCTTCTAAGTCAGCCGATAAATAAATAGGGTTTCCCTCTTTTATTACTCTCCCTTTTTCTACTTTCCAAAAAGGAGTTTCAATAAACCCATATTCGTTAACTCTTGCGTGAGTAGCTAAAGAATTTATTAATCCAGCATTTGGTCCTTCTGGGGTTTCAATTGGACATAATCTTCCATAGTGAGAGGGATGAATATCTCTGACTGCAAATCCTGCTCTTTCTCTAGTTAATCCTCCTGGCCCCAGAGCTGATATTCTCCTTTTATGTGTTAGTTCTGCTAGAGGGTTTGTTTGATCCATGAATTGGCTTAATTGACTAGAGCCAAAGAATTCTTTTATTGCTGCGACTAAAGGTTTGGGATTTACTAACTGTGCCGGGGTTAAAGAATCAGTCTCTCCGACTGTCATTCTTTCCTTGATAATTCTTTCTAACCTGTTTAAGCCAACTCTAACTTGATTCTGTAAAAGTTCTCCGACTGATCTGACTCTCCTATTACCTAAATGATCTATATCATCTAAACTCGCTCCTCCAATATCAAGTTCTAAATTAATAAGATAATCAATAGTGGAAAGTACATCTTCATGGGTCAAGGTTCTTATATGATCTGGTACCGTTAATCTTAATTTCTTATTAATTTTGTATCTACCGACTCGGCCCAAATCATATCTTTTAGGATCAAAAAACCTACTATGCAAAAGTTGTTGACCTCCAGATACTGAAGGAGGTTCACCTGGTCTTAATTTTTTATACAGTTCTAAAAGAGCTTGATCCTCTGAATTAATCCCTTCTTCATTAGCTGAATCAATTGATTTTTTATAAAATTCTGGATGACGTAGCTTATCAATTACATCATTATCAGATAGTCCCATTGCACGCATTAAAACATGCGCATTAATTTTTCTCGTTTTATCAACTCTTACATAAAGTAAATTATTTTTATCAGTTTCAAATTTTAGCCAAGCCCCTCGATTTGGGATAACACTCGCATTATATGTTCTTCTACCATTCTTATCCTGCTCATCTTTAAAATATACTCCCGGACTTCTAACTATTTGATTTACAATAACTCTTTCCGCTCCATTAATAATGAAAGTTCCTCTCTCAGTCATCAAAGGTAATTCGCCAATAAAAACTTCCTGCTCTTTTATTTCACCTGTCTCTTTATTAATTAATCTGCATGTAACGTACATTTGAGAAGCAAATGTTGCATCTCTTCTTTTAGCCTCTTCTACATCATGCCTAGGTTTTTTGAGCCTATATTCTTCTCCGATGAAATGTAACTCTAATTTACCTGTGTAATCAGTAATGGGAGAAAAATTCTGAAGTTCTTCAATTAATCCTTGCTCTAAAAACCATTTAAAACTTGCTCTCTGTACCTCTACTAAATCTGGTAAATAAGTAGCTGTTTTTGCTACTTGTAAAGCGCTAGTGCCCATCCAAGAAATCCGGGTTTTGTAAAATTGGTTACTAATTTACTTTACCTAAATCTTTTAAGATTTACTAAGTTGTTTTAAAAACTTCTTAAATTATATTAAGAAGTTTTAATTAAATAAATCCACAAAAAAAGATGAACTCAAAAACTTTGTTTTATTACTCATCTGAAATTGAAAAAGGAAATTAGTCAGTAATTTTTCATACTAGCAGGTAATGGTCATTTTACCAACTCAAATTTAAATAGATTTTCAGCATTCTCAGATGTTTCTCTGGCAACTGTTGTTAAATCTTGTGATCTAATTGTTGCGATAGTTTGAGCAACGCTCTCTACATAAGCTGGTTCATTTCTTTTTCCTCGATATGGCACAGGAGCCAAAAAAGGGGAATCCGTCTCTACTAAATATCTGTTTTTAGGTACTAATCTCGCACATTCATGAGTATTATGAGCCTTTGGAAAAGTTACAATTCCACTAAAACTTATATAAAAACCCATTGATAAGAATTCATCCATCTCTCTCGGTGAACCACTCCAGCAGTGAAGGACTCCTCTAGGACATGAATTGTTTCTTGAAAGTTTTTTAAACAATTCAATCATTTCTTCTGCAGCATCTCTGCAATGAACGATTATAGGTAAATCTAATTCATAAGCTAATTCGAGTTGAGGTTGCAGTGCTAATAATTGTTTTTCTTTATTATCACTTTTAAAAAGATCTAAACCTAATTCGCCAATTGCAACGACTCTATTATCACTTTGTACCGCTTCTCTAAGAATTGATTGAGAATCTCTACCCCATTTACTTGCATCAAGAGGGTGTAAACCAACTGAATAATATACTTCAGAGAATTTATCAGCAATTTTTTTTAATTTTGGTATTTCTGACAGATCACAACATGCATGTAATAATTTTTTAACTCCCTTTGAACGCCATCTAAATGCAACATCATCTATATCTTTATTAAAATTATCAAATATCAAATGACAATGAGAATCAATTAGATTTATGTCTTTCATAATTATGAAGACTTAATTCAGCATATTATTTAATTAATGTATTTTTTACAACACTATTAACTCTAGATTTTTTATTAGCTCCATTGTTTCTATGAAGTACATTTTTTTTAACCGCTTTATCAATAAGACTAAAAGTTTTATTAAGACTGGCAGTTATTAGATTTTTATTTTCTTCAGTAGGATCTTTTTTATAGTTATCACAATAATTAATAGTTTTTTTAATGAATGTTCTTACTGTAGATTTATAAGATCTGTTAACCTGACGATTTCTTTCTGCTACAAGAATTCTTTTTTTTGCTGATTTGGTATTTGCCACAGTAATAGCTTTGATTTATAATTTATAACTATATCAAAAGATAAGGCTTGTAATCAAACATATTTTTATCCTCATAACTACCTAATGAAATTTTCAATTATTTAAGTCATCAAGAAAATGAAAATTATTGATAACAAAAATGCATCAATTAAAGAATTAAAAAGAATTGCAGAGAGAACAAGCTTGGATAATAATGATGAAATAAATTCATTAGTTAGAACAATACTTAAAGATATTAAAGATGATGGTGATGAAGCTTTAAAAAAATATACTTTAAAATTTGATGGATTTGATCCCACCCCCGCATTAGTTAGTCCCAACAAAATAAAAGAAGCTTGGAATGACACAGACAGTAATTTAAAGAAAGCTTTAATTAATGCGAAGGAGAGAATAGAAAATTTCCATATAAAGCAAATTCCGAAATCATTCTCAATGGATGGAGATTTTGGGGATTCTATTCAAAGAAGATGGCGTCCTGTCTCAAGGGCTGGGCTATATATCCCAGGCGGACGAGCAGCTTATCCAAGTACAGTTTTAATGAATGCCATACCAGCAAATGTTGCAGGAGTTAAAGAAATATCAATGGTTTCTCCAGCCGGTAAGCAAGGAGAAATTAACAAAACTGTATTAGCGGCTGCGTATCTTACAGGTATCAAAAGTGTATATAGGATTGGAGGGGCACAAGCTATTGGAGCTTTAGCATATGGGACTAAAAGTATTAATAAAGTAGATGTCATATCAGGACCAGGAAATATTTATGTAACAACTGCAAAAAAATTAATTTATGGCTCAACTGGAATAGATTCTCTGGCTGGTCCTAGTGAAATTTTAATAATTGCAGATGAAACTGCTAATAGCTTACATTTAGCAACCGACTTATTAGCTCAAGCAGAGCATGATCCTTTTGCTTCTGCAATCCTATTGACTACATCAAGAAAACAAGCATTAGAAGTAAGTGATGAAGTTGAAAAGAAATTAGCAAATCACCCTAGAGCAGAAATCTGCAGTAAATCAATTAGGGACTGGGGTTTGATTTCCATAAATGAAGACTTAGAATCATGTATTGATTTAAGTAATCAGTTCGCACCAGAGCATTTAGAAATAATAATTGAAAACCCTAATAAAATAGTTAATGAGATTGAAAATGCCGGAGCAATTTTTCTAGGACAATGGACTCCAGAGGCAGTAGGAGATTACTTGGCAGGGCCAAACCATACTTTACCCACCTCAGGAAATGCAAGATTTAGTGGGGCACTAGGAGTAGAAACCTTTATGAAAAACACATCAATAATACAATTTACCGAAGAAAGTTTATATCAAAATAAGGATGATATTATAAATTTGGCCAATAGCGAAGGGCTTTCTAGCCATGCTCATTCAGTGAAAATAAGGTTTGATGATTAACTAAATCTTTTGTGGTTCATAAACTTTTACTTCATCATTTTCAACCTTTCCAACAAGTACTGAATGAGCCAAATCAATAAACAAACCATTTTCCAATACACCAGGAATATTATTAAGTTGACTTTCTATTTCTTTTGGATAAGTTATTCCTCCTTCAAATAAAATATCTAAAATTAAATTGCCTTGATCAGTAACCACTGGCCCAGCTTTCTTAGTCGCCATTCTTAAAGAAACTACTGCTCCCATTTTTTCTACAAAATCTTTTACTTGTTTCCAGGCAGATGGTATTACCTCAAGGGGTAGAGGAAAAACTAGATTTAAATTTTTTACCAATTTTGTTTCATCAACAACAATTAATAATTTATTAGCTTTGGAGGCTACTAATTTTTCTCTAACGTGGCAAGCCCCACCTCCTTTTATTAATTGAAATTGAGGATTTACCTCATCTGCTCCATCTATAGCTAAATCAATTTTTTCAACAGATGCTAAATCAATTAATGGTATGCCTAGCTCCAAGGCTAATACTTCTGACTGAAATGAAGTAGGAACACCTTTAATGTTATTTAATTGTTTAGAATTTACTAAAGAAGCAATACTTTTAATCATTAAGGCAGCTGTTGAACCTGAGCCAAGTCCGACAACCATTCCACTTTCAATTTGTTTAACAGCTGCCTCAGCAACTGCTTGTTTCATTTGAGTCTGCAAATCCAAAATCTTAAAACACATTACATTAAATTATTTAATTTCAGTAAGGCGTTTATGTCAAACCAGGTAGTGCTTCAGGTTTTATATTTACTTGCAACTCTTTATTATTTCTCAAGATATTTAATAAAAATATCTTCCCAACTTTAGCTTTTTCCACTTCGTCTAGAAGTGTCTTAGGCTCATTTATGAGAATATTTTCAGCACCAATAACTAAATCACCTCTTTTTAAACCAGCTTTTTCTGCAGGACTATTTGGAATTACTGATTGAATTAAGGCTCCCGAACGCTCAGGTAATTGAACAATTGCATTAGGATCTTTATTATGTTCTTTTGCAATTTTAGGATTCAACGAAATTAGTTGAACTCCTAGATATGGATGAATTACTTCTCCATTTTCTAATAGTTGGTTTGAAACTTTTCTTGCTAAATTAATAGGAATTGCAAATCCCAGACCAGCACCTGGTCCACTTCTAACCAGAGTATTTATTCCAATCACCTCTCCAGAAGAATTAACCAAAGGGCCACCTGAGTTTCCTGGGTTAATAGCCGCATCGGTTTGAATCAAATCAAGCCTTTTATCTGAAAATCCAAGAGAATTTATATCTCTGTGAAGACTACTAACAATACCTAAAGTTACAGTTTTCTCTAGTCCATATGGAGTCCCGAGAGCAATAGCCCAATCTCCCACCTCAAGATCTTCCGAGTCGCCGAGTGGAGCGAAATCAGAATCTAAGTTTTCGTCTATTTTTACTAATGCTAAATCAGTTATAGAATCAGTCCCAAGTACTGAACCATCACATATAGTTCCATCAGCTAGAGTTATTTCTACTTGATCAACTCTTTCAACAACATGAGCATTAGTTAGAACGAGACCATTTTTATCAATAATCACTCCTGATCCCTGACCTCTCTCCCTGTCAGGAATCATTCCTGGTTCCCCAAGTAAATCTCTTAATAAAGGGTCAAGTAAAGTAGGATCAAACTGTTGCCTTTCAACTGATCTTTCTGTATCAATTCTCACTACAGCAGGAGCAACATTTTTAACGGCATCAGAAACAAAATTGTGATTATCAGGAAAAGTTGCAGCTAAAACTTCAGAATATGGATAAAAACAACCAAAGATAAATAAACTAATAAAGAGTAACTTTAACAAGTTAGAAATTGGCTTAATTTGAAAGTTCATTTAAAGTATTATGTTTTTCTAATTTATAAAAATCTAATTTAATTAATATTGAAATGTTGATTTTTTGCATTTAACCATATATTTAAAAAATATTTTGTTTTGAATTGCAATTGTTTTTGTATAATTTTTACTAATCATTTATGAAATTAATTTGAATAATAATGACAAAGCTTATTTAGAAAACATTCTAAAGGAAGTAGCAAATTGCTTTAATTTTGAGATTCATAGTGTAAATTTGCTAACAAACCAAAATCCTATTAAGTTACAAATCAATCTAAAAAAATCAAATGGGAATGACATTACCATTGATGATTGTGCAAATTTTAATGACCCAGTAAAAAAGGCAATCGATAAAACAAAATTAATAAATTGTACATATGTATTAGAAATTAGTAGTCAAGGTGTCAGTGATGAATTAACCTCAGAAAGAGACTTCAAAACTTTTAAAGGTTTTCCAGTTAATGTTGATTTAAACCCAACAAATTCAAATCCTAAAACTTTGAAAGGTTTACTTCATGAAAAGTCTAAAGATTATTTAGCCATTAACATAAAAGGTAAAATAAAAAAAATACCCTTTATTGAAGTATTTAAGGTTAGTCTTGCTACAATAAAGTACTAACTTGATCTTACAAATTTATTTCCCATCATAGATGGCACTAGTAATTCTCCCAGGACTAAACAATCTCATAGAAGATATAAGTGAGGAAAAGAAATTACCTCCTCCGGTAGTTGAAGCTGCGCTTAGAGAAGCTTTACTTAAAGGATATGAAAAATATAGACGTACGTTTTATCTTGGAGTTAAAGAAGATCCTTTCGATGAAGAGTACTTTAGTAATTTTGACGTTGGTCTAGATCTAGATGAAGAAGGGTATAGAATCTTAGCTAGCAAAATAATTGTAGAAGAGGTTGAAAGTGATGATCATCAAATTTCCTTAATAGAGGTACAACAAGTAGCTGATGATGCTCAAATAGGAGATACTGTTGTCTTAGATGTAACACCAGAGAAGGAAGATTTTGGGCGAATGGCAGCCTCTACTACAAAACAAGTACTAGCACAAAAACTTAGAGATCAGCAAAGAAAAATGATCCAAGAGGAATTTGCTGATTTAGAAGACCCTGTTTTAACAGCAAGAGTTATTAGATTTGAACGACAATCAGTCATCATGGCAGTTAGTTCAGGGATTGGGAGACCTGAAGTTGAGGCTGAGCTTCCAAAACGAGATCAGCTTCCTAATGATAATTATAGAGCCAACGCAACTTTCAAAGTTTTTTTGAAAGAAGTCAGTGATATAGCTAGAAAAGGCCCTCAACTTTTTGTTAGTAGAGCTAATGCAGGTCTTGTAGTATACCTTTTTGAAAATGAAGTTCCCGAGATACAGGAAGGCTCAGTAAAAATTGTTGCTGTATCAAGAGAAGCGAATCCTCCCTCTAGAGCAGTTGGACCGAGAACTAAAGTTGCCGTAGATAGCATTGAAAGGGAGGTAGATCCTGTAGGTGCATGCATTGGAGCGAGGGGAGCAAGAATTCAACAAGTAGTAAACGAGTTACGCGGAGAAAAAATTGATGTAATTAAATGGTCATCTGACCCAATACAATATATTTTGAATTCACTAAGTCCAGCCAAAGTAGACCTTGTTAGACTTGTTGATCCTGAAGGCCAACATGCTCATGTATTAGTCCCGCCAGATCAACTAAGTTTAGCTATTGGACGTGAAGGACAAAATGTACGCCTTGCAGCAAGACTAACTGGTTGGAAAATAGATGTTAAAAATTCACATGAATATGATCAAGAAGCAGAAGACGGTGTAGTAGCTGAACTCATTGCACAAAGAGAAGATGAGGAAAATCTTCAAAAAGAAGCTGAACAAAAATTAGCTGCTGAGCAAGCTGCTAGAGCAGAAGAAGATGCCCGTTTAAGAGAACTTTACCCATTACCAGAAGATGAAGAGGAAGGAGATGAGTCCTTTGAGGAAGAAACTATCACTTCAGAGGGAAAAGCACGGTGAAAAAAAAACTCCCTATTATGCGTAGATGTATCTCCTGTAGAGAAACTTATGATAGGAACCAACTGTTTAGAATTATCAAACATCACAATTTAGGTGTTTTATTTAATCAGGGGAATGGGCGTTCTGCATACATTTGTAAAACAGAAAAGTGTTTTAGGGATCCAAAAATAAAAAAAAAGCTTCAAAAAGCTTTAAAAATATCTATAAATCCAAACTTTTATGAGATTTTCGAAATGGAAATACAAAACTATAAATAACTCCCCTAAAAAGGAATATAATTAAATAAATAGCTCTTTAACAATAAGAGCATATCAACCAAGAAATGACTCTCAGCGATAAAATCAGAATTTATGAACTTTCCAGAGATCTTAATCTGGATAATAAAGATATATTGGATGCGGCTAATAAGCTTTCAATTAAGGTCAAAAGTCATAGTAGTTCGATAAGTTTATTAGATGCATCAAAAATTAAAAATCACTTAAGTAATAACAAAAATAATCCTAAAGCCATTATCTCCGTTAATAAGACATCAGTTAATTCTTCTTTACCTTCAAACCAAAATCAGACTAATAAAAATAATATTTCAAATAAATCAATTTCTAAGCCACTACTCATAAAGCCCATAAATAAAGAAAAGAACCCAGAGGTAAAAGAAAAAATAAATAATTCTCCAAGACGTGAATTTTTAAATCCACCTCAAATTATCGCCAAAAATAAAAATGATAATAGAAAAGAAATTAATAATAAAATTAATAATCTTGATAATTTTAAAAATAAAACAAGTAAATCGAACCCTAACCAATCTCTTAACCCCCCAAAACCTCCAATCCAACTTATTGATAAACCTAAAAATATTACTAGATCAACTAAAAGTAACTTCCCCAATAAAACAAATAATTTAGAGAATGGGAAATTTAATAATATCTATAAAAGCAATAAGAACTCTGATAAATCTCTTAAAAACAAACCTAAAACTCCAACTTTCAATACCCCTGAATTAGTTGGTGCTCCAATTAGAAAAGATAGCAATTCAACTAAACAAGTTGGTTCAAACAGGCAAGCTAGCGATAATAAATCATTTATACCAAATAGACCTGGGACTCCTAATAGACCTGGGACTCCCAATAGGCAACAAGGTAATCAAAGTCGATCTGGAATCCCTAATAGACCTGG
>CETH01116808.1_pt1 | contig 12928 bp, 16 predicted proteins | sample 361461 | NCBI WGS metagenome assembly CETH01 (sample SAMEA2622695, study PRJEB7988) | marine metagenome | isolation source: saline water (ENVO:00002010), including
TTTTTTGTACACGTTTTGTTCTCAATTTAAAAGTTCTATTTTTGTTCTTTTTATATAATTTAGACAACTTATTGATAAATAATGATATTTTTTTTAATGATATAAATCTTGAATAATATATTTCTTTTGATAAGTCGTGTCGGATTTAAAATATGGCGAAAATTTCTAAAACTTATAAACCTACCCAAAAAGAAAAATTCATGAATGCTAAAATGAAGGAGTATTTTAGACAGAAGCTTTTGAATTGGAAAAATGATTTATTAAAAGAATCAAGCCAAACACTCAACAATTTACAATCAGATAATGAGGCTAAACCTGATATCACCGATAGAGCCTCAGAAGAAATAGATAGAGCTTTTGAATTAAGAACAAGAGACAGAGAAAGAAAGCTTATAAATAAAATTGATGCAGCGCTTCAGAGAATTGCAGATGGCTCATATGGTTATTGTGAAGAAACTGGAGAGCCTATAGGATTAAAAAGATTAGAGGCACGCCCAGTAGCAACATTAAGCTTAGAAGCACAAGAGATGCACGAAAAGGCTGAAAAAAGATTAAATTAATCTAAATAGTATATTAAAGTCTTTTTATAATGGAAAATTATTTAACTCATTTAACTCCTGGATTATATGTTATCAATCCTGAAAAAAAGAATGAATGGGGTGTAGGCCAAGTTCAATCCTCTATAAATAATTTTATTACTGTTAATTTTGAAAATGTTGGAAAAAAAACAATTAATCTTACAGAAGTCAATCTTGAAATAATTAATACAAATGCAAATAGTTGATCAGTTTTTTAGAAAAATAAATTATCTTAGAGTGTCTGTAACTGACAGATGTGATTTAAGATGTGTTTATTGTATGAAAGAAAAAATGAACTTCCTTCCCAAAAATGAAATTTTAACTTTAGAAGAAATTGAGAGATTATGTGATAACTTTATTGAATTAGGAGTAGAAAAAATCAGACTTACAGGAGGAGAACCTTTGGTAAGAAAAGATATAATAAATCTCATAAAAAATTTAAATAATAAAAAATCTAAGACAAAACTAAAAGAGATTACTTTAACTACAAATGGAAGTTTATTAAGAAAATTTGCAAGAGAATTAAAAGAAAATGGCATTAATAGAATTAATGTTTCCTTGGACACAATTATAAAAGAAAAATATAAAGAAATTACAAGATTTGGAAGTTTAGAAAATGTTATTGAAGGCATTGAAGAGGCAATAAAAAATAACATTAAAGTTAAAATAAATACTGTTATCTTTAAAAATTTTAATGAAGATCATATTTATGATCTAATAAATTGGGCAAATAAAAAATTAATAGATGTTACTTTTATTGAGGTAATGCCTATGAGTGACACTGACATGCCTAGACATATGCAGTTTGTAAGTCTTGATAAAGTATATAATAAAATGAATAATGTATATAACTTTACTAAATCAGATCATAAAACTGGTGGACCTTCAAATTACTATAAAAGCAATAACCTAGATATTAAGATTGGTTTTATTACACCTCTATCAAATAATTTTTGTGACAGCTGTAATCGAGTAAGAATTTCAAGTACTGGAAGGCTCTATATGTGTCTTGGACAAAATGATTTTGTTGATTTTAGAAAAATTTTGAGATCAGACAGAGGAGATGATTACATAAAAGAAAAAATTAAATTTGCATTAAGTACAAAACCTAAAAGACATGATTTTATTATCAATTCTAAAGTAAAGCCTTATATAAATAGGTATATGAATGAAACAGGTGGATGATGAAATTTCATTTTACATCCTCTAAAACTATCGAGGCAATAAAAGCAAAAGAAGAGTTTATTAAATACTATTCTCAAAATGAACCTGATAAAGCAGATATTATAATTCCAATTGGTGGAGATGGAATTTTATTAAAATGCCTTCGTGACTTTAGTAAACTTAATAAGCCTTTTTTTGGAATTAATTATGGTTCAGTGGGCTTTTTAATGAATTCAACAAATAATAATAATAATTTAGAAAAACTAATCAAAAACTCTAAATTGACAGAATTAAGACCTCTTAAAATGCAGGCAAAAGATGATAAAGAGAATACTTATGAATCAATAGCTTATAATGAAGTCTCTTTAATGAGACAAAGTCATCAAGCTTCTAAATTTGAGATAAAAATTAATGATGTAACAAGAATGCACGAATTAATATGTGATGGGGTTTTGGTTTCAACATCAGCGGGAAGTACCGCTTATAATTTGTCAGCTCATGGAAGCATATTACCATTAGACTCAAAACTTTTAGCTTTGACACCTATTAGCGCTTTTAGACCTAGAAGATGGAGAGGCGCTTTACTTTCAGAGCATAATATAATTAAAATAAATGTATTAAATTTTATTGAAAGACAAGTAAGTGTTACAGCTGACAATATAGAATTTAGAAATATTAAAGAAGTAACTATTCAATCTTCAAAAGATGAAATTTGTAAAATTTTATTTGATAAAAACCATTCTATTGAAGATAAAATCTTAAATGAGCAGTTTGAATACTAGATACTAATCTGGACAATAAATACAGATTTTATTTCCATCCAGATCTCTAAAATATGCATAAAAATGCTCTTCATGTCTTGGCCCTGGAGAACCTTCATCTATGCCACCTAATTTTAGAGCTAGATTGTATGTGATTATCACATTCTGTTTGGAATTTGCCGTGAAGGTGATCATTGTACCGTTTCCAATTGTGGCTTCCTTATTATTATGAGGCTTCATTAAATAAAACTCAACTTTATTTAAATGTTCTTTTCTTGCATAACCAACATAACGCTGACTTTCTTCTACTTTAACTATATCAATTGAGGCAAGTAATTCATTATAAAATAACTTACTTTTTTCTAAATTATTTGTTCCTATGGTTACAAAACTAAACATTATTTTTAAAATTGGTAGCCTCGGCCGGACTTGAACCGGCACTCCCAAAAGGGCAAGGATTTTCATACTACTACAGTTTTCACTGCCACCTTATTTAGGTGTTTGTAGTCTGGACTTTATCTTCACCTATACGGTGCTCCCTGTTAAGTCTCTACACCTTCCTTTTTCAAGGCTTGGCTCGGTATTAGCAGTTAAGCCTCCACCGAATTTAAGGAGTTCTACTCACGGTCTTTCGACTGTGGCACTCAAATTTTTTAAGTCCTTTGTGTCTACCATTCCACCACGAGGCCAATCTTAAAAATGTATTATCAGACAATAGAGTAATTTCCACCATTTAATTTTATTATCTCAATTATTTCTTTTTCTAAATCCTTAAGCGAATCCATTGTCCACGAGGAGAGGACTATATTTACACCCCCAGTTTTAGATATAAAATTAAAATATGGATAACTACCGATGGAACATTCTATATGTTTAAGTTGTATCTCTTTTAAATAAGGAGCTAATTTACTTTCATATAAATTTGTATTTATTGTTGTTATTTTTTTTGGTTTTCCTTTTTTTAAATTTTTTAAAACATTAATAAACATCTCTTCCATTATTTTAGGGACACCAGGAAGAACATATACATTATTTAAAATAAATCCTGGGGCTGCTGTCAAAGGATTATAAATTAATTGTGAGTCTGCAGGTATCTTAGCCATTCTTTGTCGACTTGTGTTAAATTCTCCATCTGGATAGTATTTCTTTAGAATATTAAATGCCTCTTTATTAATTTCATTTTTTTTATTAAATGCTTCAGCTATACTTTCTGAAGTAATATCGTCATGTGTTGGCCCAATTCCACCAGTAGTAAATACATAATTATATTTTCCACTGAATATTTTCACAGAGTCTATTATTATTTCTTTATTATCCTGAATAACTTTTATTTCTTCAAGCTTAATTCCAGATGATATTAGATTTTTAGCAATAAAATTAGCATTTGTGTCCTTTGTTCTTCCAGATAATATTTCATCCCCAATTATTATAATTCCAGCAGTAAAAAGTGTCATAAGGCTAATTTTTTATAATTATTCTGTTATTTACCAAATAAAAACATTAAATAGAATATTAAATGCAATCAAATAACATTCCAATTTATGAAAAAAATGATTTTAAAAGAATGCAAGAAGCAGGCAGTTTAGCAGCACATATTTTAGATCAACTAAATAAAATTATTCACCCAGGTATTTCAACTTTAGAAATAAATGACTTTTGTCATGATTTAATTATTAAAAATAAAGCAATACCTGCCCCACTTAACTACAAAGGATTTCCAAAGTCTGTTTGTACTTCTGTAAATCATGTTGTTTGCCATGGTATTCCAAATAAAAAAAAAATCTTAAACAATGGTGACATAATAAATGTTGATGTAACGGTTATTTTAAATAAATGGTATGGTGATAGTTCAAGAATGTTTGTAGCAGGAAAAACAAACAAAAAAGTAATAAATTTGCTTAAAACTACATACGAATGTCTGCACATTGGGATAAATGAAGCGCAACCAGGAAAAACATTTGGTGATATAGGATATAAAATTCAACAATATGCAGAATCAAAAAATTATTCAGTAGTTAGAGACTTCTGTGGTCATGGAATTGGTAAAGAATTTCACACACCACCTAGTGTTTTACACTATGGGAATTTAGGTGAAGGTCCAGAACTTAAACCTGGTATGTTTTTTACCATTGAACCAATGATCAATATTGGTGATTGGAGAATAAAAATTTTGAATGATGGTTGGACAGCAGTAACTAAAGATAAATCTCTTTCAGCTCAATTTGAACATACTATTGGTATTACAGAAGATGGTAATGAAATTTTTACATTATCAAAAAATAATACAGATTTTCCAATAAATGATTTATAAAAAACATTATGATACCAAGATATAATACACCTGAAATAGAAAAAATTTGGACTCTAGAAAATAAATTTAAAATTTGGACTGAAATAGAAATCCTGATAGCTGAGAATCTTGCAAATATTGGAGTTATTCCTAAGATTGCAGCAAGAGAAATTAGAAAAAAGGCAAGATTCAATGTTAATGAGATTAATAAATTAGAAAAAAAAACAAGACATGATGTAAATGCATATATCGATAATGTAAGTAAATATATTGGAAAATATTCAAAATATTTTCATCATGGTGTTACCTCTAGTGATATTATTGATACTGCATTTTCAATTCAATTAAACCAAACTGGAGAAATAATTCATAAAGAATTGAGCATTGTTCTAAAAAATTTAAAATCAAAATCATTTAAATATAAAAATACTATTATGATTGGAAGAAGTCATGGAATTCATGCGGAACCAATTACTTTTGGATTAAAGTTAGCATCTTTTTTTAATGAGTTTAAAAGAAACCTCAAAAGACTAGAAATAGCAATAGAAGAAATAAGTATATGCTCTATTTCCGGTCCTGTCGGAACTTATGAAAGTATAGATCCAAGAGTTGAAAATTATGTTGCAAAAAAACTCAAACTTAAATGTGAAAATGTATCAACACAAATAATTCCAAGAGATAGACATGCTTTCTTTTTTTCAGTTATTGGAATAATTGCAAGCTCGATTGAACGTTTTGCAGTTGAAATACGGCACCTTCAAAGAAGTGAATTATTAGAGGTAGAAGAAAAATTTGATTTAAAACAAAAAGGATCTTCTGCAATGCCTCATAAAAGGAACCCTGTTTTAAGTGAAAATTTAACTGGACTTGCAAGATATATTAGAAGCGCAGTCATACCTTCAATGGAAAATATTGTATTATGGCATGAAAGAGATATTAGTCATTCAAGTGTTGAACGGATTATGGCACCCGATATTACCATTGCACTTCATTTTTCATTGAAGAGACTGAATGAAATAATAACCACTATGAAAGTATATCCTGATAATATGAAAAAAAACTTAAATCTATTAGGGGGACTTCATAATAGTCAAAAATTACTTCTAAAGTTAACAAAAAAAGGACTTTCAAGACAAATTGCATACTCAATTGTGCAAAAAAATGCAATGGAAGCATGGGATAACAAGGTAAATTTTTGTGATGTTTTAAAAAAAGATAGTAAAATATTAAAATATATTTCAATTTCAGAATTAAATAAAATATTTAAAGAAAACACCAGAAATAAAAAAATAGACTGGATTTTTAAAAATAAAATTAAATAGACTTTGTTTTTAGTTATTTATAGACTATTTATGTAATATGCCCTTATCTAAAGATGAATTAGAAAAATATATAAAAGATAGTATAACAGACTCTACTATAATTATTGAAGATTTAAGAGGTGATGGTGATCATTACAGTGCAACAGTTATTTCCAAATCTTTTGAGGGCAAAACTAAAATAGAACAACATAAAATGGTATATGATTCATTACATGGAAAGATGGGTAATGAATTGCATGCATTAAAGCTAAAAACAAAAACGGAGTGATAAAATGTCAAATAATAGTATAGTAGATGTATCGGAAAATATTAAAAGTGAAATCAAATCACATGATGTAGTTTTATTTATAAAGGGAACGCCGGTATTTCCTATGTGTGGTTTTTCAGCTGCAATTGTTCAAGTTTTATCTGATCTTGGTGTTAAATTTAATAGCGTAAACGTATTGGAAAGTGAAGAAATGAGAGAAGGAATTAAAGAATTTTCTAATTGGCCAACCATTCCTCAACTTTATGTAAAAGAAGAATTTATAGGTGGATGTGATATTGTTAAAGAAATGTATGAGACTGGAGAACTAATGGAATTGTTTAACAGTAGAGGTATTGAAATAAAACCGTCTTAATTTGACAAAAAGTATTTTATTTAAGGGTATATTTTATACCTGTTTAGCTTCACTGTTTTGGGGAATACCCCAGCCTCTTTTTTTTGACCAAATAAAATATATACCTTCAGTCGAGGTAGCAATGCATAGAGGGCTTTGGTCTTTTGTGTTGTTATTTATCTTACTTCTTTGTTTAAATGAATTAAATGAATTTACAGCTCTGTTTAATTCATTAAGAACAATTATTTTATTGTCAATTACAGCAATTTTAATTGCTGTTAATTGGACAGGTTTTATATATTCAGTCAGTATGGAGAAAGTTCAGGATGCATCTTTAGGTTATTTTCTAACACCTATGATAACTATTCTTCTTGGTTTCTTTTTTTTGAATGAAAAACTAAATTTTAATAAAATTATTTCAGTATTATTGATGTTTATTGCATGCTTTTTATTATTTTTAAGCTTAGGAGCTTTTCCTTTAATTGCTGTATTAATTGGAAGCACCTGGGCAATTTATGGTTTAATAAGAAAACAAATTAATGTTTCATCTGCTACTGGCCTATTATATGAATCTGGATTTATAACTGTATTTGCTCTTCCTTATATTATTTATTTAAGTCTTTTAAATATTGGCTCGATTAGCTTATCATTAAATTTCTCAAGCATCATGCTAATCTTAACAGGTATTGTTACAATTTTTCCACTATTTTTTTTTAATTTAGGTCTAAAGTATATACCTTTAGGTCTAGCTGGAGTTCTATTTTATATTGCCCCAAGTTTTCATTTTATTACATCAGTATTCGTTCTTGGAGAATCTATTGAATTTGAGAAAATATTAGCTTTTTTTTTAATATGGATTGGAGTAGGAATATTTATTTATGATACAATTCAAAGAAATTAATTATCTAGAATAAAATTCAATTACCAGGTTAGGTTCCATTGTAACAGGATATGGAACATCATGAATTAAAGGAGCTCTCAAAAACCTCCCCTTAAATTCTTTTATATCTACTTCAATATACTCAGGAATTTCTCTTTCTTGAGAAATTATCGATTCTTGAACAATATTTATTTCTTTGCTTGATTCTTTTAAAGATATTTCGTCACCATCTTTAACAGAATATGAAGGAATATTTACTCTTTTACCATTAACCTTTACGTGACCATGGTTAACAAGTTGTCTTGCAGCAAATATAGTAGGAACAAATTTCATTCTATAAACAATTGCATCTAATCTTCTTTCGAGTAGTTCTATTAGAATTTGACTTGTATCGCCTTTTATATTTGAAGCTTTAGTATAGATTCTTCTAAATTGTTTTTCAGTTAAGTCACCATAGTAAAATTTTAGTTTCTGTTTTGCAAAAAGCTGATTTCCAAAGTCAGATTGTTTTTTTCTCATAGCTAAGGCGCCATGTTGGCCTGGTTTAGTATTTCTTTTGTTGAAGGGGCTTTTGGGTCTACCCCACAGATTACAGCCCAATCTTCTGTCTATTTTGTATTTTGCCGATATTCTTTTTGTCATTAATTATTGGGGTATATAGAGATAAATTTGTTGATGTCAAATCGAATATTTCAGGATTTTGGCTGTTTTTTGAGCTTTTTATAAATTCCCCACAACATTCTTAGTTCTTTTTTTGTTAAATACATTTTATTGTAAATTGAATAAATGTTGTCAATCATACTTTCCTTTTTTTCTAATGGCTTAAAAAAACCATTTGAATCAAGATCATTAATTAATGTATTTAAATAATTTGATAGTTCTAACTTAGCTACTATTTGATTATTTTTCTTTGAAAACACATTAATTTTTTCTGATTGGAATAACTCATAAGCAATTACAGAAACAGCATGGGATAAATTAAGTGATTTACTAGAACTGGCAGTATTAATAGTAAAAATATAATTTGCAAGTCTCAGATCTTTATTTGATAATCCTGAATTTTCAGGACCAAATAAAATTGCTGAGTTTTGAAAATTAGTAATAGTTTTTTTTAAATCAAAAAAACTAGTTATTATTTTTTTTGACAAAAATCTCTTTCTATTTGTAGTTGCAATAATCATGTTACATTTAGAAACAGCATCTTCTAAATTATCAAAAATTTTAGCATTTTTGATAATATTTTTACCATGTTTAGCAGAATTTTCTGCAATTTTACTTGGCCATTCTTCTCTTGGTTTGACAATAAATAATTTTGACAATCCAAAATTATCCATAACTCTGGCAGTCATACCTATATTCTCTGAAAGCTGTGGTCTTACTAAAATAATAATAGGATATATTTTATTCAATTTAATTTAAATCTTTAAACAACTTATAGCTAATACTATCATAAATTGCATTGTAGGATGCATCTATTATATTTGCTGATACTCCAACAGTAGTCCAATGTTGTTTGTTACTATCTGTTGATTCAATATGCACTCTAGTTATTGCACCTGTTCCTTTATCTGAAGAAAGAATCATAACTTTGTAGTCAGTAAGTTTTAAATCATTCAGAGTTGGGTAAAAATCAATTAATGCCTGTCTTAGAGCGCTATCAATTGCATTAACTGGTCCATTTCCCACACCAACTGTCATTTTTTCTTGATTTTTAACTTCTAAATGAACTGTAGCCTCAGAATCAGTTATTAGCTTTCCTCTTGCATTCCACCTTCTTTCATCTGTTACTCTGAATTTGTTAAGATTAAAATATTCTTTAAATTGACCAATATGTTTTCTTACTAGTAACTCAAAGCTAGCTAGGGCTATATCATATGAAAAACCTTCTGCTTCTTTTTGCTTTATCAATTCAAGTATTTGATTGGTTTGTTCATTATCTATATTTATCGACAGTTTTGTTAGCTGACTTAATAAATTTGCTTTTCCTGCTTGATCAGAAATAATTACGTTCCTTGAATTACCAACTAGTTCAGGATCAATATGTTCATAAGTTGATGGATCTTTAGCAACAGCTGAAGCATGCAAACCTCCTTTATGTGAAAATGCATTTTCTCCAACATATGCAGCATTTTTAGAGTTTGGCTGATTCAAAATATCATTCAAAGTATTTGAAAGTTTAGTAAGTAATTTCAAGTTTTGTTTTTTTATATTAGTATGAAAATTCGTTTTTAGGATCAAAGAAGGTATCAATGATACAAGATTTGTATTGCCACATCTTTCTCCAAGTCCATTAATTGTGCCCTGTACATGCCTAACACCAGTATTGATAGCTGTAAGTGCATTTGCTACACCATTTTCTGTGTCATTATGAGCATGTATTCCTAATTTTTTTGCTGGAATAACTTTCATTACCTCCTGAATTATATCTGATATTTCATTTGGAAGAGTTCCTCCATTAGTATCACATAAAACAATCCATCTTACATTAGACTTTAAAGCTATATTTAGACATTTTAATGCAAATTCCTTGTTCTGCTTAAAACCGTCAAAAAAATGTTCGGCATCATAAATTGCTTCCCTATTTTTGTTGTGTAAATAATTAAAACTATCACTTAACATTGATAGATTTTCATCTTCTGTAATACCTAACGCATTTTTAACTTGAAAAGACGAAGATTTGCCTACTAAACAAATTGTATGAGCATTACTATTCACAAGTGAATTTAAGCCGGGATCATTTTCAGCACTTCTTCCTGGTCTTCTTGTCATTCCAAAAGCAGTAAATTTTGATTTTGAAAAATTTAAGTCTCGTGAAAAAAAATCGTTATCAGTTGGGTTTGCACCCGGCCAACCTCCTTCGATATAATCAACACCTAATTCATCAAGATTTTTTGCCAATGTCATTTTGTCACTCACAGAAAAATTAACTCCTGTTGTTTGCTGACCATCTCTTAAAGTAGTGTCAAATAAGTAAATTTTATTATCGTCTTCCATATTAAAAATAGCTATTAGACAATAAAATTTATTTTTCTAGGCTTTTCCAAATTTTCTAAGCAATATCTGCTTGTCTAGCAAGGGAAGGAAATTCTTAAGTTCCGGCCCTTTGTCTTTTCCTGTTAAAATTAATCTTAATGGCATAAATAAGTTTCTTCCCTTCAAGCCAGTTTTTTCACTTATAAATTTTGTCCAGGCATCCCAGGAGTCATAATTAAAAGGTTCTTCAGGAATGCTTTCAACTGCAATTTGTATAAAATCCTCTGAAATATTAAACTCACTGATATCAAATGTTTCATTAATTAATTTAGACCAAATAATTATATCCTGTATAAAAAAAATATTATTATGCGAAAATATCCATAATTTTTCTAAATCTATATGACTATTTACAAAATTAAGTCTTTTGCTTACTTGCTCAAATTTATAATTCTTTAGAATATCAGCATTTAATGATTTTAATACAACTTCGGAAAATATTGCAGAAGAAGTTGATATATTTTTAATATCAAAATTTTCTATAATTTTATTCTTTATAGTTTCAGGCTTAATGTCCTTACTTGAACCTATATTGATCAAATAATTAATAATTGCAACATCTTCGTAGCCTTCGGCCTTTAAATTTTCAATTGATAGACTTCCCATTCTTTTACCAAAACCTTTTCCATCTTGATCAGTTAAAAAAGGATGGTGTGCAAATTTAGGTATTGCATTTCCCAAAGCTTCAAATATTTGAATGTGAAAAGCTGTATTTGAAATATGATCTTCTCCTCTAATAATGTGCGAAATTTCCTCTTCAATATCATCAATCACAGAGGGTAAATGGTATAGAAGTGATCCATCTTCTCTTATTAAAATAGGATCACTTAAATTTTTAGGATCAAACTTTACATTTCCTTTAATTAAATCATTCCATTCAATAATTGAGTCATTGAGTTTAAATCGCCAATGAGGTTTTTGGCCTAATTTAATTTTCTCATCAATATCTTCATCATTTAATAATAAAGATGTTCTATCATAAATTGGTGGCTTGCCAGACGACAGAAGTGATTTCTTTTTTAATGATAACTCTTCGGCTGTTTCAAAACAAGGGTACAAACGTCCTTCCTTTTTTAATTTTTCTATTTTTAATTGATAATTCTCAATTCTATCAGATTGATTAAATGTTTTATCCCAGTTAACACCTAACCAAGTTAAATTTTCTTTTATTTTGTTTTCAAACCCATTTGTTGATCTTGATAGATCTGTATCGTCTATTCTTAAAATAAATTTTCCATTATTTTTTTTGGAATAAGCCCAATTCAATAATGCGGATCTTACATTACCAACATGTAATAAACCAGTAGGGCTAGGTGCAAATCTACATTTCATTTTATTTTTTTGGAATCATACATACAGGTATTGGTTTCATCTTGTGTAAATTGGGCTCTCTTACTTTTTTGTATTTATCATAGTATTTACTGTCTGGGTTATTCATTGCTTCTTCAATTTGCTCATAAGTAAGTCCTAACTGAGACTCATCATTACGACTATCATCCCATAAACCATCAGTTGGAGCCGCATCTATTATTTCTCTTATTATTTCCAGAGATTTTCCCATATCCCAAACATCAGTTTTTGTACAATCAGCAATAGGAGAAATATCTACACCCCCATCTCCATATTTTGTATAAAAACCTACTCCAAAATCTTCAACTTTATTGCCTGTTCCAACAACAATTCCATTATTAGCTTGTGCTATTTGATAAAGTGTAACCATTCTTAGTCTTGATCTTGAATTAGCAAATGCCAGTTTGTTATTAAAACTATTCATCGTAAGCTCAAAAGATTTAAAAACTTTATCAAGCTCGATAGTAATAATTTCAACATTAGAAAAAGTATCTTTGAGCCATTTTAGGTGCCTTAAACTGAGTTTATGTTGGTAGGGATTTTGTTTTATTGGCATAGAAACTGCAATAGTTTTGAGACCTGTTTTTGCACAGAGTGCACTTGTAACTGCTGAGTCAATACCGCCTGACACCCCTATAATAAGGCTTGCAGGGCTAAAAGGGAGAGATATTGAATATTCTTTAATCCAATTAGAAATATATTTAATTTTTTTGTCTGAATTCATAATTTTAATTTATATTTAAAATTAAATTTGAGAAGACTTTTGGGTTAAAAATTTTTCATCTTTTAAATATTCTGAAATTAAGAAAGCAATTTCTAATGATTGAGATGCATTTAATCTAGGATCGCAAAAGGTATGGTATCTATTTTTTAAGTCCTGATCAGTAATTTCCTGCAATCCTCCCATACATTCTGTTACATCCGAACCAGTCATTTCAAGATGAATGCCTC
>CETH01004927.1_pt1 | contig 12924 bp, 13 predicted proteins | sample 361461 | NCBI WGS metagenome assembly CETH01 (sample SAMEA2622695, study PRJEB7988) | marine metagenome | isolation source: saline water (ENVO:00002010), including
TATGTTCGTGCCGGTTCGATTCCGGCCCTCGGTACCAAATAAAGTCTCCGTTTCAGGAGGCTTTATTTTTTTAAACAATTTTAATTGTTTTTTTACATAGAATAAATATAAATTTTCAAATAATGTCACAAGCAAATTCTCCATACATAAAGTTTACATACACTTTAATTGGCTTAAAAGGAGAGCCGCAAGAAAAATCATATATGCTTAATTTAAGCTATATAGTATCTATAGAATCGATCACAAATCATGAAATAAAAATTACAATGAGTAATGGAAAAATAGTTCTTATTGATTTAGGTTTGAATAATAAAGCTTCAATGGTTATGGATGATATTCTTGATTTAAGTGCTGTAGGTTCTGATTATAATGTTTATAATATTAGTTCAATCGATAAATAAATTTTATTGAACTAAAAATTTCATAATTAGTACAATATATAATTAAATTAAAAAAGACATTATGAATTATTATATTACTAATATGTTTAACATTAAAATAACCTTACCATTCTTTTGCCTTTATTTTTTTTCATGCGTTTATTTTAATACATTTTATAATGCTGAAAATTCATTTAATAAAGCAAATGAAATAATTGATGAATCTTCTTATAATTATGATAGTAGTGATATTCCGACAAGTGCAAAAAAATTATTAAATGAATCTATATCTAGTAGTAGCCTTGTTATTTCTAATTATCCTGAAAGCAAATATGTTGATGATGCTATTTATTATATGGCTAGATCTTATTTTTCTCTTTCTGAGTTTTATAAATCACAAAAATATTTTAATGAATTAGTTAATAACTATCCTAATAGCAAGCACTATAATGAATCAAGGTTATGGCTAGAATATTCTCACCTTAAATTAAATATATTAGACTCACTTTTTATCAATATTTCAAATATTGAAAATGAATTAATTTCTACACAAAAGAAAACTGCTAAAGAGCCCCTTTTTTTATTGTATAATCTTAAGGGTGATTTTTTTATTGAAACAAATGAATTTGAAAAAGGGTTTGATGCATTTGACAAGGCTTTAAATTTTGTTGAATCCAAATCAAAAAAAACAATGCTATATTCTAAATTAGCATATATATCTGAATCAAATAACATGCTTGAAAAGTCAGCTGAATATTTAGATAAGGTGCAAATATTTTCTAATAATTCAGAAACTAAAATTGAAGCTTTTAGAAAATGGTTAGAGGTTATGAAGAAACTTAAAAAATATGATCAGGTTATATTAAAAATTGAAGATAAAATCAATTCTTCAGAATTTGAAACAGAAAAATTAAGAGATGAATTTAATATGGAATTAGCAATTGTATATATGGACAATAAAGAGTTTATTAAATCTAAAAATTTATTTAATGATATAATAAATAATTCTAGTCAGAAAAAAATAAAATGTGAATCTTATTATTGGTTAGGATATATATCATTAATTAAGGAATTTGATTTAGAATTAGCAAAAGAATATTTTGATTTAGTTTTAGAAACAATGAGGACTTCAGACTTCTCAAAGAAAACAAAAGATTATTTAAATGAAATTAAATCTTATAATAAAATTTTAAGTGAGTACGAATCAAGTGCCCAGGAATCAGATAGACTTGAAAAAGGTAATGATAGATTATCTAATTCATCAAATAATTTTATTAATAGAAAAATTGAAAAAGATTCACTTCTTTTTATAATTGCTGAAAAATTATATTTTGATTTTAATCAAACTGAACTAGCCATAAAAAAGCATAAAGAATTGATAAAAATTCATCCAAATTCTGATTATGTTTTAAGATCAGAAAAAATTATTAGTCAATTTGAAAGGCGTATTGATACACTTTCTATTTTTGATATAGATATGGATACTTTAAAATTTTTAAGAGATTCAGCATGGAATGCATTTGATTATGATATAAATCTTTCTGTTAATTTGTTTGTTGATATAGCTAACACATACAATGATTATCAGTCTTATTATAGTTTAGGTATAATTTATGAAAATTATTTATATCAACCCGATTTAGGTTTAAAATATTATGTAGAAAGTTTTAATAATGCTGATGATGAATCCTTTAAGAAAGTTTTAAAAAATAAATTACTTTTATTAGAGGAGTCAATAAAAAGTAGGGTTGATACTATAAAACAAAGGGATAGCTATGTTATTGGTTTTGATTTTCTAATAAATGATTCTAATCTAGATTCTGCTACAACTTATTTTAATGATTCAAATAAAATAAAGCAATCTAATGAATTAAAAGAAATAATTAATATTTATAAAAAAAATATCAATACTCTAAAGATTTCCCAATTAAAAGATTCTATTTTAATTTCAGATTGGAAACATGAACAATATACCAAATCTGAACTTGATTCTATTTTTTTATATTTAGCAAATACATCTTTTTGGTTTTTTAGAAATATTGATTTAAGCCAAACGTACCTAGATTTAGTTTTAATAAGTGACTCTTCTAAATATTATAATTCTTTTTCTGAACTAAGCACTAGGATTAAAGAAAATAATTTTAAAATTGACACAGTAGATAGAGAATATTCTTTAAAATCACAAAAATATTTTGATTATTATAAAAGTATTAAAGATTCAAAAAATAAATATGAAGATCAATTATTAGAATATGATGAGCTCTTAGATTATTTTTCAGAAAACTTTCATAAAAATGATGAAATTGATACTTTAAATATGAATGAAATAAATATAAAGGATAATCAAATTATTAATAATAATATACCTATTATGAAAGGTAATGGTATGATTCCTGTTGATATAGACATTAAAATTAATAATGAGTAAGATATCAAAAACAAAGTTTGAAATATTATGGTCTATGAGAAAATGGCCTAAAAATTATATTGACTGGAGATTAACAACAGCTTATCCAAACGGTTGGAAATATGCTATTAAACATCCAATAATCTTTTTTAAAGATTTATGGAAATTTTTAAATTGGTGTCAAATGATTGATAAGGATATAGAATAAATATGCTTAACCTAAAAATTAAAGACATTGTTTTTAAATCTCCAATTATTGCAGCTAGTGGAACTTTTGGGTATGGTGATGAAGTTCAGAAAATAGTAGATATGAGTAAGATAGGCTGTATTATTACAAAATCTATTACTGTTGAAAAAAGAAGTGGAAATCCTCATCCAAGAATACATGAATCGAACTTTGGAATGCTAAATTCTATTGGGCTTGCAAATGTGGGTGTAGAAAATTTTTGTAATCAAAAAATATTACAATTAAATGATTTAAATACTCATTTTATTGTTAGTATAGCAGGTTCTACATTAGATGATTATATCCAAGTATTAGATATGATTGAAAAGAGTAATGGGCAACATATTGGATATGAAATAAATGTATCATGCCCTAATGTTAAAGCTGGAGGGATGGAATTTGGAATTAATAAAGATATGGTTTTTGAGTTAACATCTGAATTACGCAAAATAACAAATAAGCTTCTTTTTATTAAATTAAGTCCTAATGTGACAAATATAGAAGAAATTGCTCTTTTGGCAGAATCTGCAGGAGCTGATGCGATTAGTGCAGTTAATACATTTTTAGGTACTGCAATTGATTATAAAACTGGAAAATTTACATTACATACTAAATTTGGAGGTTTATCTGGACCTGCAATCAAGCCTTTAGCTCTTGCTAAAATTTATAAAATTTATAAAAATATTAATATTCCAATTATAGGCATGGGTGGAATTTCAAATTTTAGGGATATTATTGAATTTTTAAGATTAGGCTCATCTATGGTTCAAATTGGAACTTTAAATTATAGAGATCCATCAATTATATGTAAATTTTATGATCAATTAAAAGATTTTATGATAAAAAATAAAATTAATGATATAACAGATTTAATTGGGGATTGTAAGTGACACAAAAAATCATTTATTGTGCATTTTTGTTTTTGTTGAGCTGTTCTCCATCTCCTAGGTACACTTCAAAAAATATAATTTATGGAGTTGCGTCTCATTATGGGCACAATGATGGTTTCCATGGACAATTAACTGCTAATGGTGAAATTTTTGATCAACATGGACTAAGTGCAGCACATAAAACTTTACCGTTAAATTCTTGGGTTAAAGTAACAAATTTAGATCGTTTAACTAAACCTTCAGTAAAATTAAAGATTAATGATAGAGGTCCTTATGTTAAAGGTAGGGTATTAGATTGCTCTTCTGCAGCTGCTAAAAAATTAGGTTTTTTTGATCAAGGTACAGCAAATGTAAAAATTGAAATAATTAAATGGGGCGATAATAAGTATTATAAAAGTCAATGAATATAGATAGTAAAAATAGAAGTTTAGTAAATATAGTTGGTGCACCATTAATTATTTTTTCAATTATGTATAGTCACTACTCATTTTATGCGTTAATTTTTTGTATAGTTATCTTTTCATTTTATGAATATATTAATTTAATCCAAAAAAATTTTCAACTGACTTTATTAAAATTATTTTTAGGCTTTTTGTGGATTTCATCAATTGGTCTTTTTATACCAATTTATCAATCTTCTTCCATTCCTAAAGAGTTTATTTTGATTATTTTTTGTTCAGTATGGATAACTGATTCAGCAGCTTATGTTATGGGAAAAAAATTTGGAAAGAGAAAAATTTTTCCTTCTGTAAGTGCAAATAAAACTTGGGTTGGAAGCGTCTCTGGATTAATCTTTTCAATTTTATTTTTATTGATTATATATTCTAATTTTAATAAAGCATATTGGCCAAACAATTTTCAATTAATTGATATTTTATTTATTGGATTTATAACAGGTTTATTTAGTCAATTTGGAGATTTTTTAGAATCTTATTTTAAAAGAAATTTAGGTGTTAAAGATTCAAGCAATTTATTGCTTGGTCATGGTGGGTTTTTAGATCGTTTTGATTCTATTTATGCTGTAAGTTTTGCGACATATTTTTATTTATTATTAATGGGTTATTATGGATAAAAAAGATATAAAGGTTATCTTGGCTACAGATTGTGGTTCAACTACTACAAAAGCCATTTTAATTGAATATATTGAAGGTGAATATAGACTAACTTACAGAGGTGAGGCTCCTACTACTGTTGAAGCTCCATTTGAAGATGTAACTAAAGGTGTTCTAAATGCAATTATTGAATTAGAAGAGCTTTCTAAAAAGACTATTTTAAATGGTGAAAAAATAATTTCCCCTGCATCAGATAATAAAGGGGTTGATGTATATATTTCAACTAGCTCTGCTGGTGGTGGATTACAAATGATGGTTAGTGGCGTTGTTAGAAATATGACAGGAGAAAGTGCACAAAGGGCAGCGTTAGGTGCTGGTGCAATTGTAATGGATATATTAGCATCAAATGATAAAAGATTATATCATGAAAAAGTGAAAAGGATTAGAGAATTAAGACCTGATATGGTTTTGTTATCTGGTGGAGTAGATGGTGGAACAGTTTCTCATGTTGTTGAGCTTGCTGAAATAATTAAAACAGCTAATCCAAAACCTAGACTTGGGATGAATTATAAATTACCTATTATTTATGCTGGAAACAATAAAGCTCAAGATGATATAAAAGACACTTTAGGTGATGCTGCAGATCTAATTATGGTTTCAAACATTAGACCTACATTAGAAAAAGAAAATTTAAAGCCAAGTAGAGATAAAATACATGATTTATTTATGGAACATGTAATGGCGCAGGCTCCTGGTTATAATAAATTAATGAATTGGACAGACCACCCTATTATGCCTACTCCCGGTGCAGTTGGTGAAATGATAAAGAAAATATCAGAGGTTGAAAATATATCTGTAGTAGGGGTAGATATTGGCGGAGCTACTACTGATGTTTTTTCTGTTTTTGATGGTGAATTTAATAGAACTGTAAGTGCTAATCTTGGAATGAGTTATTCTATTTGTAATGTTTTGTCTGAAGCTGGTGTTTTTAATGTTTCAAGATGGGTTCCTTTTGAAATTGATTCCTCTAAGTTAACTAACCGAATAGCTAATAAAATGATTAGACCTACAACTATTCCTCAATCTTTAAATGATTTAAAAATAGAGCAAGCTTTAGCAAGAGAAGCTTTAAGATTATCCTTTATTCAGCATAAAGAATTTGCAGTTTCATTAAAAGGAATTCAACAAGAAAGAACCATTTCTGATACATTTGATCAAACAATGACTGGAGAAACAATTGTTGACATGAAAAAGCTTGATTTAATTGTTGGTTCAGGAGGAGTTCTCTCTCATGCCCCCCGTAGGTCACAAGCGATGAGAATGTTGATTGATTCTTTTTTACCTGAAGGCATAACACAAATTGCTGTTGATTCTATTTTTATGATGCCTCAATTAGGAGTTTTGTCTACATTTCATGAAGAGGCTGCGATAGAGGTATTTAATAAAGATTGTTTAATTAAATTGGGTTCCTGCATTTCTACATGTAGCTCACATAAAAAAGGCAAATTATTATTTAGTTATGATATTAATATTGATGGTAAAAAATGGGATGGTGAAATACATACAGGTGAGTTAAAATTAATTCCTGCAAAATTAGGTAAACACCTATGTAAAATAAAAGTTAGAGGAAATGTTGATATTGGTAGTGGTCCAGGTCAAGATTTTGAAGGAGAAATTCATGGTGGGGAAGTTGGCATTATTTTAGATGGTCGTGGAAGAGAAATTAATTTTGAAACTAATCATAATGATAGAGTAAATCAAATTATAGGTTGGTCTTTATCAACTAATGAATATAATAAGGATTGATAATGTCTAAATCTTATACTCCAGGATTAAAAATTTTAAAAAGCACAAAAGTGGCTAAGAATAGATTGTTGCCTCTAAAAGGTAAAGTTCATGTTAATGTAGATGATTCTGTAGAATCAAATACTATTGTTGCTTCAACTGAAATTCCAGGTAATGTTCATATGTTAAATATTTCAAATGAATTAAATGTAGATGCTAATCAAATTTTAGATTGTATGTTTGTAAAAGAAGAAGATTATGTTTCAAAAGGGCAAGTTATAGCTCAAAACAAAGGAATTTTTGGTTTATTTAAAAGTGAAGTAAAAGCTCCTATTGATGGTCAAATTATGAATATTTCAAAAATCACAGGTCAAGTTGTGATTTCAGAAAAACCACTTCCTATTAATGTTGATGCTTACATACCTGGTACAGTTACAAATATTTATAATAAAGAAGGTGTATCAATTAATTCTTTAGGTACTTTCATTCAAGGTATTATAGGAATTGGTGGTGAGAAAAAAGGAATTATTAAAATGTTAGTTGATAAGCCGTCAGATAAAATTAATATTTCAATGATTGATGATAGCTTGAAAGATCATATTATCATTTGTGGTTCCTATATTAATTATGATATTTACCAAAAAGCAAAAGCAGTTGGAGTTAAGGGAATTGTATGTGGTGGTATTGATTATAATACAGTTTCCAAAATTTTAGGATATTCATTAGGTGTTGCTATTACAGGAACAGAAAATACTACTACATTAATCTTAACTGAAGGATTTGGTGAAATTTATATGGCAGGCAGAACTTTTGATCTTTTAAAGGATAATGAAAATAAAATAGCTTCAATTAATGGAGCAACTCAAATTAGAGCAGGGGTACTTAGACCAGAAATTTTTATTGCATCTAATAAAGATGATTCTAGTCAAGATTTTTCTGAAAATGACCTTATTATTTCTGAGGGGTCTATTGTAAGAGTTATAAGAGAGCCATATTTTGGAAAATTAGGTAAGATTATTAATCTTCCTTATGAATTGGTAGAAATGAAGTCTGAAACCAAAGTTAGAGTTGCAGAGGTAGAGTTTGATGACAATAGTAAAGAAATTATACCAAGAGCAAATTTAGAAGTTATTTTATCTAATTAAATGCATTAAAATATAGCTATGAATAATACTGATAAAAGCACAATTAGTTATTTTGCCGTAAAGATAGTTAAAAAAGGTTTAAGTGTCCCTGCAATTTTTCTCTTAGAAAGTACAAAATATATTTCTTTTATAGCAGGTCAAGCATTAATATTCTTTGGACCTATTTTAACTGTATTTGTAAATGACAAAAAATATTATGATTTTATTCAGTTATTAGAAAAAAGAGAAAATATAGAATTTTTAATTAACAAAATTGAAGAATCACATTTGAGTCTTAAGAAATAGATGAGTAAAACTTTTAAAATTGATTACATATTTTTTATACCTTTAACTTTATTAGTCTTACATGGTATAAATTCTAAAATAAACATTTTTGTAGTTGGAAATGAATTGTCTTTTTTATCTTTAGTTGCAGCCTGTACAATTATTGAATTTTTTATACGAAAAGCAAAAAATGGTGAAGAAATTTATATGAGACCAATTTCAGCGATGCAGGCTATGGAAGAAGCTGTTGGAAGGGCTACGGAAATGGGTAGTTCAGTTTTGTATGTTCCTGGTATATCAGGATTAGATGAAATTGATACAATATCTGGAGTTATTATATTAGGTCATATAGCTGGAATGACAGCAGAATATGAAGCTGATTTACATGTTCCGTGTTGTGTTCCTATTGTTATGGAGGCTGCTAGAGAATCTTGTAAAGAATCTTATCTCAAAAAAGGTAGGCCCGATTTATATAATGATTCAATGGTACACTATGTTACTGATGATCAATTTGCATATGCTGCTGGTGTAAATGGTATTATGCTTAGAGAAAGGCCTGCTGCAGTTTTTTATCAAGGTAAATTTTATGCAGAATCTTTATTACTTGCTGAAACAGGTAGTTCAATTGGTGCTATACAAATAGCAGGTACTGGTTCTTCTTCACAAATTCCATTTTTTGTTACAGCATGTGATTATGTTCTGATTGGTGAAGAATTTTATGCTGCAAGTGCATATTTATCAGGTAGCCCTGAAATGATAGGCAGTATTAAAGGACAAGACTATGTTAAATTGTTGTGTATGATATTTATATTTGTAGTAGTGATTATATCAGTATTGAATTTTTTAGGTATTCTATTTTTTGATATTTCAAATATATTTAAAATTAATATCTTGGATGGTTTAAAATAATGAGTTTTTTAAAAAGACAGTTAGCTATTATTGTAATGTCAGCCATGGGTTTCATAGCTTTATCAGGCTATTTTATTAATTGGTCTGCATTAAGAGATTTTACTGAAAAAGATGCAGCAAATTTTTATATGATTATTGCTGGGTTTGCAGCTTTTTTAGGATGCTTAAATCTTTTACAGCTTCATTTACAAAAGATTGCATATAAAAAAGAAAATTGGCAATATAGTATTTTTACATTATTGGGATTCATTATAATGATTATTTTTGGCTTTATTTATAATGGGTCTGATGTAACTATGGGGCCTCATTTAAAAAATGAACAATCCGCATTTTATTGGATGTATAATTATATATATCTTCCACTTGGATCAACTATGTTTGCTTTACTTGCATTTTTTGTAGCTTCTGCTTCTTATCGTGCATTTAGAATTAGAAACTTTGAAGCAACATTATTATTAATATCTGGAGTACTGTTAATGCTTGGTAGGGTTCCTGTTGGAGCTTTAATTCCTTGGTGGGTAGTGATTGTGATTATAATATCTATATTATTTGCAATTATTGCGCCTAAAATAAGAGATAGAAAAGTATTCTTTATTTCTTACATAAGCTCTAATTTAATTTTTATCATTTTAGGATTCTTTTTTAATTGGCATAAATCAACGCCGGGAATATTATCAATTCCAGTTATTCAAGAATGGATTATGGCTGTTCCAGCAACAGCAGGAGCTAGAGCTATTATGATTGGCATTGCTCTTGGAATAGTGGCTCAATCTTATCGAATTATGACAGGAAGAGAAAGATCAATTTTAGGAGATTAAATGAAGAATTTTATTATAAAACTTGGTAATCTCGATAGAAGGATAATATTTTTATTAATAGGTCTTTCAGTTTTGATTCCTCTTATTAATCCTAATCTAATAGACCTACCTTTAGGAGAAGATAGAAATACTAAAATTGTTTATGATTCTATAAGTCAGCTTCAAGAAGATGATAAAGTTTTAATTTCTTTTGCATATGGAGCTAGTACTAAACCAGAAGTTCATCCTATGGCTGTTGCTCTTTTAAACCACTTATTTTCAAAGGGAATTAAAGTTTATATAGTTTCATTATGGCCTGAAAGTCCAATAATGGCACAACAAGCAATTTCAGCAGTTAAAAATTCTGATTTATTTAATATAGAAGATGGTATTGATTATGTTATGTTTGATTACAAAGTAGGTGGTTTTGTTGTAATAAAGGGAATAGCAGATAATTTTAGAGAGCTTTATCAACAAGATTATAATGGAAAATTAATAGATGATCTTAATATTATGGATGGAGTCTATAGTGTTAAAGATTTTGATTTTGTGTTTGATTTTTCTGCAGGTGTCCCAGGAAATGCTGAGTGGGTTCAATATGCATGCGATCCTAAAAATATTCCCTTATCATCTGGTTGTACTTCTATAATGGTAACAGATGCAATTCCTTATGTTGAATCTGGACAATTAAGAGGAATTTTAGCTGGCATGCCAGGTGCTGCAGAATATGAAAAAATGGTTTACGATTATATGATATCTGAGCAAAATAATAATTCAAATATTAATTCTGGCACAGCTATTACAAAAGGTAAAGCGTATGCACGAATGTCTGCTCAGTCGGTTGCTCATCTTTTAATGGTATTATTTATTATAATAGGTAATATAGCTTATTATTATAGTAGGAAAGAAAAATAAGTGGAATTGAATTTTGAAATTATAGGTGTTTGGACTTTAGTATTAATGACTTTAAGTATTTTAAGTTATTTATATGGAGACAATCCGTTTTATAAAGCTTCAGAACATATATTTGTTGGAGTTTCAGCAGGATATATATTTGCAATAACTTGGTGGGATCAAGTTTGGCCTAATTTATTTGGTAGACTATTTCCAAGTTATGTAGAAGCAGGTTTTGATTTTAATATTATGTATATAATTCCTCTTATTCTTGGAATATTCATGTTATTTAGGCTAATTCCTTCATTGAGCTGGCTTGCTAGAATTTCTATTGGCTACATTGTTGGTATGGCGGCTGGCCTTAAAATTTATGTATTTATAAATTCAAATATTTTAATGCAGATTCAAAATTCAGCTATTGACTTTAGCAAAAGTGGATGGGAAATTTTTAATCACACCTTAATTTTAATAGGTGTAATTTCAGGATTGGTATATTTTTTCTTTTCCAAAGAGCATAAAGGTGTTGTAGGGACAGTAAGTAAAATTGGAATATATTTTTTAATGATTAAGTTTGGAGCCTCTTTTGGTTTTGCTGTAATGGGAAGAATTTCTCTCCTTATTGGGCGTTTTGAAGATTTAATTAATTATTCAACGCAAGATTATAATTATGCTACTCCTGTGATTATTGTATTTATGATTGTTTCTCTTGCAATATGGTCACTTAAACAAAAAGATAACACAGAAATAAAGGATAAAAAATGAGTCAAATTTTAAAAAATTTAGGTATAAAAGAAATTAGTATGGGTTCATGTATTGGTGGTGATCTATGGGTTGATAATGGTTCATCTAATTATATTGAAAGTTTTAATCCAACAAATGGTGAATTATTAGGTAAAGTACAACTATGTAGTGAAGATGATTATGAAAAAATAATTGAAGCTTCCAATCAAGCTTTTCTTGAATGGAGAATGGTTCCAGCTCCTATTAGAGGTCAATTAATTTTAGAGATGGCTAATGAATTAAGGGATAAAAAAGATAATCTAGGCAATCTTGTTTCCTTAGAAATGGGTAAAATTAAAGCTGAAGGTGATGGTGAAGTTCAAGAGATGATTGATATTGCTGATTTTGCAGTGGGTTTATCTAGACAATTGTATGGATTGACTATGCATTCTGAAAGACCTGAGCATAGGATGTATGAGCAATGGCATCCATTGGGTAATGTAGGTATTATTTCTGCTTTTAATTTTCCTGTTGCTGTATGGGCTTGGAATGCTTTTATAGCTGCAATTTGTGGCAATATTAGTATATGGAAACCTTCATCAAAAACACCTTTATGTGCTGTGGCTGTACAAAATATATGTAATGATGTATTAAAAAGAAATGGTTATAAAGGAATATTTAATTTAATTATAGGTCGTGGTTCTGTAATAGGCGAGAAATTTATTAATGATAGTCGAGTTCCTCTAATTTCTGCTACAGGTTCAACAGCTATGGGAAAAAGGGTAGCTAAAGCAGTTGGCGCTCGTCTTGGAAAAACCATTTTAGAGCTTGGTGGAAATAATGCAATTATTGTTGATGAAACTGCTAATATGGATATTGTTGTTCCTGGTATAGTTTTTGGTTCTGTAGGCACTGCTGGACAAAGATGTACATCAACTAGAAGAATAATTGCACATTCATCTATTTATGATGAATTGATTGGTAAGCTGATTAATGCTTATAAACAGGTTAGAATTGGAGATCCATTAAAATCTGATACATTAATGGGACCTCTTATTGATTCAAAAGCCATAGATGATTATTCTCAAGCTTTAAATCATGTAAGAGAAGAGGGTGGAGAAGTCCTTTATGGTGGAAATCCTATTAATAGTGAGGGATGTTTTGTGGAGCCTACAATTGTTAAAGCTGAAAATCATTATCAAATAGTTCAAGATGAAACATTTGCACCAATATTATATGCAATGAAATATAATACTTTAGATGAAGCTATAGATTTACATAATTCAGTTCCACAAGGATTATCATCATCTATTTTTACTAATAGCATTACAAATTCTGAAACTTTTTTATCGCATAAAGGAAGTGATTGTGGAATAGCAAATGTTAATATTGGAACATCTGGAGCTGAAATAGGTGGAGCATTTGGTGGAGAAAAAGAAACAGGTGGAGGAAGAG
>CETH01098779.1_pt1 | contig 12913 bp, 11 predicted proteins | sample 361461 | NCBI WGS metagenome assembly CETH01 (sample SAMEA2622695, study PRJEB7988) | marine metagenome | isolation source: saline water (ENVO:00002010), including
CATAGTATCTCCATCTTTAATGCCATATAGAAATTCAGTATTTATAATTATATATTTTGTACACCCCCCCTTTTTTTTATTAGAATCAATAATATGATTAATTTTATTTCTTACCTTATGTATTTCAGTAACAACATATAGTGGTTTTCTTGATTCTTCTATTTCTTTAACAACGTCTTCTATTCTTGTATTATATTTAATCATCCCTTCTTTATCCATTATTTTAATCAGATTTTTCATTTTTTGTTTGTATTCTTCGTGTCCTTCTTCATCTTTATATACTACTTTTCTAATAGATTCTATTGCTTTTTTTAAATCATTCGGAACACTTTCATCAAATCTATAATTTTTGATTAATGTATAAATATCATAATTTAACATATCATCCTTAAGTGTAATATGGTCTCTTAGTTTGTTTTTAAAAAACCATAATGGATCACCTGATTGTTGTAAATATTTTTCAACACCTGGCTCTTTTTCTTCTACACATACAGATAATTGATAAGGATCACCAACAAATATGATTTTTTTTTTAAATATTAGTCTTTCTAAAAGATAAGGGTATTGTTTTGATATTTCCTTATTTTTAAATGGATGATTTATATAACCATCCATTAGCATATCAAAAAATCCTCTACATCTATTTGCAGTACTAAAAAATGCTTCATCAAGAAATATTGCACGTGTTTCACGAATAGCTTGAATATTATTTTTTTTCCAATTATTTATTGTTTTTTTTTGATTAAACCTTCTAAATCTTTTTATAACTTCAGAACTTACTGTTGGGTCATGAATATTAAATGCTTGTGATCCACAGGCATAGAATGAATTAGTCGTTTTAATATTTAAACAAAATCTTATTTTTTTCACTTTTAATTCAATGTCTTCAATGTCTTCAATGTCTTCATAACATTCACGAATTTTATTTATAATAGCATCAAATGACGCATAAGATGGTACTAATATTATTGCTCCATTTTTATATCCATAGTCTAATATTATTTTTATCGTCATTGCAAGTGTTACATAACTTTTCCCTGTTGCTGCAGGAGCATTAAGTATAGCAGTTTTTGTTTTTACCACATTTTGAGGTGGTTTAGTTGTATCAAATTTATTAAGTTTATCATCATTAATACTTTCTATAATACTTTCATATACGTGACGTTGGTCTCTATCCATCTTATCAAACAATATTTTATGAAATTCACGTAAAACTTTAATCTCTTCTGAGTTTAATTTATCTCTTGAAATACATCTATACATATATTCTTTTTCTACTGTTACATCGCATAATCTTAGTTTATTAAGATTAATCATATTTGATATAATTATTAATTGCGATAAACCTTTAAGTCAATTTTTATACGTCTGTGGAAACATATTTTTGGAGTTCAAAAACAGCCGTCTGTAGATACACATTTTATATAATTATTCAGTCAAAATAATATCTTGAATTATATCTTGACTATATGAAATGATCTGAGTTGTCATTTGGCTAAATGCTGTATATATACCTTCATCTGTCGCATCATAGTCCATAGAAGACTCTCTTGGAATACCTATTTGCGATCCTTGTTGAAATGAATCTTGATTTGCTCCTAAATATACGAATTTCCATTGATGATTATCACTCATATCATTCACAAGTTCTTTAACAGAATCAAATGATTGAATATGACTCGCATTTTCATATCCATCTGTAATAACAATAAATATAACTTTATTCGGTTGCTCATTCATAGAAGATATTTTATTATTAAAATCTGTAATAGCATAATGTTGAGCATCACATAGTCCTGTCATTCCACTTGTGATATAATCATCATATGTTATAGGCTCACACTCATTAATATCAACAAAATCATATATAATAGATGCTGGAGGCTCACTAATATATAACGTTGAACTAAATGTATATAATGATAGTAATGTTTTATCTTTATTATTAGCTTGTTTATATTCTGAAATGAAATCATTAATAGACTTCATTGTACCCATCTTAAGATTCCCCATTGATCCTGAAGAATCAAGCAAAATTGCTATACATGTATTTGACATATTTTAATATAATAATTAAAAAATTATAATATCAATTTTTAATTATTACTAAATCCGTCGAGCCGGACTCGAACCAGCGACAATCTGATAACTATAATCCATAATGGATATACCTCTACAGTCAGATGCTCTACCAACTGAGCTATCGACGGGAAATAAAAACATATTTAGTGGTAGATGTGGGGTTCGAACCCACGCATGCACTGCATAACAGAACTTAAGTCTGCCTCCTTAGACCACTCGGACAATCTACCATACATGGAGATAGCAGGAATCGAACCTGCGACCTTGTGCTTGCAAAGCACACGCTCTACCAATTGAGCTATATCCCCTATTTTTTTTCCAAAAATTATTTTAATCAACACTTCTCCCTCCTCTATCATCTCCATTCAATTCATTCAACGACAATCAATTCTAATTAACGGCTATTCATCCATTCATCAACGATATTCAATTCTAATTAACGGCTATATCCCATTTTTCAATGGTCTCCCATTATAAACGATATTCAATTCTAATTAACGGCTATTCAATCCATTCATCAACGATAATCAATTCTAAACTAATTTACTAACAACTACCCACATTGTTAGTTTTATCCGATTGTGTATGTTAGCTACGTTGTTATTATATGTTTGTGTATGTATGTGTGTGTATGTATGTTTTGTGTGTATGTGTTTTTTATATACATTTTTTTAATTTTTTTATTTTTTTTATTTTTTTATTTTTTTATTTTTTTATTTTTTTTATACTGTATACAATACTAATTTCTGCCCCCCAACCAAAATTCAGCATACATTCTTATTTAATATATCAATATTAAATATTGAATATTTTACAAATATTATTTTTAAATGCTGTTTGTATGCTATGTTTGGACGTATATATAGATACTAAAATCTTTAAGTATTTTTATATGAAATTTTAGTTTAATAAATATACTTAAAAACACGTTATGGATTTACATATATTGAAATGACAGATATTAGTATATTTACCAAGGAAAAATGTAATAGATATAATCCGCGCCCGTCTATATCTATAATTACAAATAGTAAAACAACAACAAAAAAAAACGGCAAAGATTTTACATTTTTGTTGAATATTAGTAGATCAGATAAATGTGTTGGTATTTTTAATGGTATTGGAGAAAATGGTAGCGACTTTTCTAAAACAGCAGGTGAATTTATAATGGAATCCTTTAGAGATGAATGGAATAAACTTAAAACATATTGTATTGAAGATAGAAATAAGTTCGAACAACTTATTTTAAATATTTTTAATATGACAGAAGAATACTTAGATATTAGATATAGTGAGTTAAATGATGGTGGAACGCGAGCTGTTGTTCTTGGTATATTTAGAAATAATGGAGAAACTTACACTTTCACAACAAATTTAGGTGATTCACCATGTGTATTATTTAATAAAGATGAAGATACAATCAAACATATGTGGACGGACCATTCTCCAGATAATCCAAGTGAATATAAGCGTTATTGTGAAAAAGTTGATTTAAATAAAAGGAAGCCATTTATTTATAATAGTGTAAATGTATTTGATAAAAAAGGGGAACCTGTTGGACCTAAAGTAGATTATAAAGGACCATTAAATATTTTTGATTATGTTAATAATAAAGTTGTTGTAAATCGTGATAATTATAATCTACTATTAAAAACGGATATTCCATTGGGTGGTTGTAAATCAGTAAGAAGACATATTATAGAAAATGATGGCGAACAATGCGTACATCCAGATCATATTCATGAAAATAGTTATGCTACTATTGCTGGGCTTACAACAAATACTCGTATGTTTGGATGTTTTAAAATCAAACGAGATTGTTATTTAGATTGTCGTCCATCTATATCTGTAGAAAAAGTAACAACTGATAATTATTTTGTTATTGGTGTTCCTGGATTTTATAATTTATGGTGGTTTAAAGATATTAGAGATTTATTGAAGAGGGATGATACTATTAATTCACGATCCTCGTGTAATTTATTGTATTCACAATTAATTCGTAATGCTCAAGAAGAAAATTATAAATTGTTAAATAAAGAGCATCCATGTTGGGAAGATATTACATTTGGAGTGATTTATATTAGTGATAATTTAAGTGATGATGAGTTCCAGAATATGTATATTCAAGATATTGTGAATAATGATGATACAGAGGAACATATTAACATTCAACCAAAAATTAATAAAAAGAAAATTAAGAATAGTGTTATAAAACGGAATGCTAGAAAACGAAGAAAGAGAAGACGTGTGTTAAATAATCCTAAGAATAGGAGATAATTTTAATATTTATAGATAAGATTTATTATTTATATATGATGAATAATAAATCTCCATTAAGATATCCTGGTGGTAAAACACGAGCATGTAAATATTTAGATAATGTATTTATTAAATATTTCAATGTTTCTAAAATTAAAACGATAACATCACCTTTTTTCGGAGGTGGTTCATTTGAGTTTTATCTACAAAATAAGTATAATTTTATGATAGAAGCGAATGATAAATTTACACCATTATATCATTTCTGGAATCAAGCAAAAATAAATAAAATAGAGCTTTGTGATAAAATAGAAAAATTAATGGGTGTATCTAAAGAACAATTCTACACATATAGATCACTTATTATGGAAGAAAGTAGCTTAACACAAGCTATATATTATTTTATAATTAATCGTTGTTCATTTAGTGGTGCAACATTATCTGGTGGTTTTTCAAAACAGGCATCAATAAATCGGTTTACACAATCGTCAATTGATAGAATTAGAAAATTAAATCTAGATAATATTAATTTTTATAATCTAGATTTTGTAGATTTTTTTAGTAAAATAGAAAATAATAATGTTATGTTTTTAGATCCACCATATTATCTTGAGAAAAAATCTAAATTGTATGGGAATAATGGAAATTTACATAAGTCATTTGATCATAAGAAACTACATACATTATTATCAACTAGAGACCGATGGATAATGACTTATAATGATTGTGATTATATTAGAATCTTATACAAAGATTATATTATTATTGATTTGAAATGGTCTTATGGAATGAATAAATCTAAGAACTCTTCTGAAATTGTGATTATAAATCCTTAATTATCCAAAAATTATCAATTAGATCACCTGTTTTACTATTAACTTGACTTATATGAAGATGTGTGTTATTATGTATCTCCATATGAGAAAAACCATAAGCAGATGACTTGACTGCACTCCAATCATTTTTTGTGAAATTTACAGGTAATCCATTCATTTCTTTATTGCCTGGTGATCCAGATATAATATGAACTGGTGCTAATGGATTATGATAATAATCAGTTCCATTGATTCTTTTAATATTTTTAAAATAAGGTGTATGTCTATAAAGTGGATATGATCTTTCATATGTATGTTCATGTCCCCACAATTCTAAATCTACATTATAATTATAAAATAATGCATCTAATCCATATCTAAGTTTACCTTCATATAACATTCCTTCCCTCATTGGATTAACTTTCCAAGTACATGCGTCATATCCTAAATTAGAACAATATAATGGACGGTGAGCCATAGTGATAATCCATGGACGCTCCTTCCTATTTTTATATAGATTAGCTTCAATTAAGTCCTTAACTAACCAATTAAATTGTTCTTTAATTTGGGTAAAATCTTTTGTTACTATACGTGTATTTGGCTCAAAATAGACTTCCGATGAAAATGATATAATATGAGCTGGACCTATATTCCAACTATAAAACATATTTCCATTAGAGAAGTTTGGCATTGTAAAACGATTTCTATAATGTGAATAATTGTAAGATGCTTCGTGATTACCAACAGCAGTCATATATGGAACATATGCTGCTATTGGTTCAATATCTGTCATAAACTTATCACCAACCAAGCCATTATCATCATGTAAATCATATGCAAAATCTCCAATATGAAGTATTGAATCTATATCTTCTGTTTCTATCATAGTTTCAATATTACCTAATGACACAGAATTAGTATCTCCAAAATCACCATAAAAAATAATATGTGGGTATTCGCCTATATAACTAAAATCTCTCATCGCATTAAATTTATAAAGAGAGCTCCAACCATATTTTTCTGTTCCACATACATAATAATATTCTTCTCCTATTGATAGATTTGATAGTTTAACTCTATTAATAAAAATTGTTCTTTTAAGAGATCCACTATCAGTAAATTTAGTGATATTATTAGAAACAATATTACTTGTAAGTATTGGATATTCATATGATAAAGAATATTTAACAGTAGCATTAGTAATATTGCTTAGTGTTACCCAAGTTATCATCATTTCTGTAGGGTCATTAGTATAACTTAGATGAATTTGTTGTGGTACATATTCTTCATTTGCTAAAGCTATTGCTATGAGACAGAATAATATAGCCTTCATTATAAATATAATAGTATCTTATCTCTTAAATGAAAATAGTTTAAGACTTTCACACATAGTATAATATATAAAATGAGACACTATATATTTGCATTGTTGTTAGTATTAGGTAGTGAAATGTACATCGCACAATCAGGATGTATTGACAAATGTATTGATAGTATCGGTAATATAAGTGAATGCGAACTATGTAAAGATATTGTAAATATCGCTATTAGAGAAGTTAAGAAAGGTAATAAAACGTATCATGATTTAGTTAAGATAATAGAAGATTTGTGTGATATTATAGGAGGACCTATTATATCAAAAGAATGCAAATTCTTTCTAAACAATCTTAATAAAATAGAGAAAATGATTATTAGTGGCTATAATTCCACATATATATGTGATTTTTTTCATATGTGTAATACTACTGACGTATCGCAACAAGGTCTGACGCGTCGCCAACATATAATGGCTTAATAATGGTAATTATTGTTTTAATAAATTTATAATTTGATATATAATATTTTTTCCAAATTATAAATTCTAAATATTTAAAATATATTAATAGATACAGAATGGACAAATGGGACAAAATGGACAAAAAAGGGACATTTTGGACATTTTGGACGTTTTTTTCGCCTATAAAAAAATTTTTTTTTTCAAAAAAGTTTTGAAAACGTGCGCTCCCCCCCCCTTTCGTTTTTTTTTTTGGGTCATGGTACTCTTATATTTTACGAAAAAAAACGAAAAATGGTATAAGAGTGATAGGAGTAAAAAACGAAAAAAACGAAAAAACGAAAAAACGAAAAAAACGAAAAAATAAAAAAAACGAATAGCATTTAAAAGAAAAATTTTCTATAGTTATTATATAATGCCCCTATATTCTTGTACTTTGTGTGACTTCCACACGTTTAAAAAATACGACTTTTCCCGACACCTAAAAACAAAAAAACACCTCAAACGAATTGAAAAAGATAAGACCGAAGGAGCGGTTGGTCTAAAAAAAACGAAAAGTTCGCGAAAAGAAAAAAAAAGACCCAAAATGACCCAAAATGACCCAAAATTCACCCAAAAAAGACCCAAAATGACCCAAAATGACCCAAAAAAAATGAGCCAAAATGAGCCGGTAGCAAAAAAAATGAGCCGAAATAACAAAAATACTAAAAAAAAGTTCCATTGTATATTTTGTCATAGAGGATTTAGTACAAAAGCACATAAACGCAGACATGAATTACATCGATGTAAAAGTGCTAATAATTGTCAATATCAACTAAGAAAAGCTGAAAAAGAAAAAACACAATTGTATAAACAAATTGAAATGCTTATTGAAAAAGCTGGTAATACAACGAATATAACAAATAACATTCAGATAAATGGTTTTGGTAGTGAAGATACTAGTTATATTACAGATAAGATGTTAGATAATTTATTAGTATATCCTGGAACTATGGTACCAAGATTAGTAGCTTTAACACATTTTCATAAAAGTCATCCAGAAAATAAGAACCTACTAATAACAAATAAAAAGAGTAAATATGTAAAAGTGTATTCAAATGGTAAATGGATTTTAAAAAATAAGGACGATGTTATAGATAATATAATGAATAGTAATTATATTGTTTTAGAAGATCATTATAGTGACAAAGCAAAAGATACAATGTCAAATGAACAAATTAAACGTATTGAAGAGTTTAAAGAATCAATTGAAGAAGAAGAATGTGATACAATTAAAAATATAAAAGATAGTATAGAATTGACTATATTAAACAACTCTGGAAAGTTACAGATTTAAAGAATAAAAATATATTATTTAGTAAATGCATTTTAGTGAGTATTTACTAAATAATATAGATGAAGAATGGAGAGAACATTATATAAATTATAATGAGTTGAAACATTTAATAGATAATATTATTTCTTTACAATATAATTCAGAAAAATATTTTTGTAAGTTTTTAGATAATGAATGGATTAAATATTATAACTTCATCAATAAAACTATAAGAGATTTGTGTGATAAAGACTTAGATAGTGGTAATATTGTTATTATTTTACGGATAAATAATTTTATTCATTTGAATAGAGAAGGTTTTCGCAAAATAATAAAGAAACATGATAAGAATTCAAACTATACATTGTATCCAGCATGGAAATGGAAAATTAGATATAATCCTACATTTAAATTGTATCCAGCACTAAATAAAATTTCAAAGTTATACAAAAAGAAAGATAACACTGAAAATACTATAAATAATAGTAGTTTTAAAAGAACAAGTATTAAGTTTTGGGTAAAAAAGGATAATGTTGTACCAGTTATATGTAATATTTTACCACATCTTCCTATACATTTATGGGATGAAGATATTAACGAGCACATATATCAAGCTACAAGTTCTGTATATTTTGATAATATTAATATGGATTGTTATAATAGTCGCATACATAAAGAGGAGGATAGTAAGTTAGTAAGAATTAGATGGTATGGTGAAGATATGGATAATGTGTTTGTAGAGAGAAAGGTCCATCATGATTCATGGACTTTATTAGAAAGTTCAAAGGATAGATTTCAAATGAATGCTAATGATATTCTAACATATATTAGAGGAGATACTGAAAAAAAAACAGAATTGGAGTTAGAAATACATGATGAAATTTTATCCAAAGAGTTGTATCCAAAAATAAGAACTGTTTATAAAAGAATAGCGTTTCAGTTGAAACATACTAATGATATTAGAATATCATTGGATGTTGATTTGAAGATGATAAAAGAAAAAACTGGACATTTAGAATGGTTTACAGATGAAGATAATATATTAGATAGTGATGTATATAGATTTCCATATGCTATTTTAGAAATAAAGTTAGCAGAAAACAATGTTGATCATCCACCAGAATGGATTGAGGAATTAATGAATTCAACACTAGTAATAAAACAGCCAATGTTTTCTAAGTTTATCCATAGTTGTTACCATTTTTTTGGAAATAAATGTGATCTTATACCACATTGGATAGCAGAAAATAAAGAAGATTTTATTCTATCATGGGAAAATAGTAAATCAATATGTGCTACTCTTAGTGAATCAGAGTCAATAAGTTCAGATACACATAGTGAAAATACACAATGTAATATATTTAATTGTAGAAGAAATAAAAATAGAGTAGCAGAGCCTATTAAGATAGAACCGAAAACATTTTTTGCAAATGAAAGAACATTTTTACAATGGTTTAATTCTGGTGTATTTGTATCTACTGGTGGATTAACAATAATGGGATTAGCTGATACTAATGTACCTGGTATTATGTTGATAGTAACATCTATACTAATTATGTTATATTCCACAATAGTATATTATAGAAGAAATGATTCATTAGTAAATAGGTATGCTACAGGCTATAATGATTTATATGGACCATTAATATTAACATTTATTATGATAATATCACTAATACTATCAGTTATATTTTATGATTAGTTTATTAGCCTAATGAAAAAAATTGATTTGTGTTTTTTTTATTGAATATGTTAAAAATGTTTCGTCGTGTTTTTAACAGAGTCTCCCCATTCATTCATAATATTAGAACTATCTCAAGTGATATACAAATTATAGAGGTGGGGTTAAGAGATGGATTACAGAGTCATAAGACATTTATACCTACAGATAATAAGAAGAAACTAATAGATAAATTGGTTCTTGCAGGCATTTCAGATATTGAAGCAACAGCGTTTGTTTCACAAAAAGCAGTTCCACAAATGTCAGATTGTAATGAAATAATGAATTATTGTAATAAGACTTATGGGGCGGATAATATCACCTTTTCAGCACTTGTCCCAAATATGCACTTTTTCGAAAAATCGCTGTATAGTTACTCAAAAAAGGTGGCAATTTTCACAACTGTTTCAGAAACGTTTTGTGAAAAGAATATAAGGTGTTCTATTTCAAAAAGTTTAGAGAATTATAAAGAAATTTGTAAAAAATCGCAAAAAATGAATATTGACGTTCGTGGATATGTATCATGTATAGCTGGTTGTCCATATGAGGGTAGTGTTGGTTTAAATAAAATTATTAGAGTTTGTAATGAGTTACTTGAAATGGGATGTAGTGAGGTATCAATTGGGGACACTATTGGTATAGGTAATCCAGTACAAATAGATGTTACTATTGCCGCTTTAATTTTTAGTGGTATTCCAGCAAATAAAATTGCCGTTCATTTTCACGATACAAATGGAAATGCGTTGGATAATATTAAAGTTGCATTGGATAGAGGTGTCACTCGCATTGATAGTTCTATTAATGGTTTGGGTGGTTGTCCTTTTGCTCCTGGAGCACCTGGTAATGTAGCAACAGAGAGTGTTGTTGAAATGTTGCATGATCTTGGATGTAATACTGGTATTGATACAGAACTATTAGAAAAAGCAAGAAAGTATGCTAATGAAATAACTATTTAGGGAAATAAATATTAATAGGTTTAATAATGGCGTGTGAAGACACTGACACAGGAAATTTATATAATTATTTTGGTTTAATTGGTAGTACAATACTTTCGTTATCTATTATTTTACAAGTTGTGAAAACACATAAAAATAAATCAGCAGATGATTTGAGTTATAGATGGTTGTTAAGCACTGTTGTTGGCTTGACTATGGTAAATGCCTATGCAATAAGATTTGATTTGTGGTCTTTATATATACCAGGTATTATAGAATTGTTGTTTGTTATTATTTTAATTTTTTTAAAGAAAATGTATGACACATAATACGTTTGTCTTAGTATAAATATATAAGAAATATGGTGTTAGAATACTAATATTTAAATATATTTCTTATATTATGGTGTTAGAGATATTTATGAATAAAAGTGATATTACTAAAAAAAAGTTCTATGAATAAGTGTTTTGAAATGTAAGAATATAAAAGTGTTGTTAAATTATAAGTCGTCAGTAAATAATTACGTGAATTATTATTATAATACTTACTCAAATGTTTGTGTTATTTCTATTTTGTAAGATAATCCAAGTGTTTTAATTAGATCCATACATTTATTACCTATTCTTTTTATATTATTATAATCTTTCGGTCTATCTGTTGGGCATCCATAAGAAAATAGAAATTGTTTTTTCTGTTTTAATATATTAACCTTATTAGGATCAATCCAATTGTGTACATAAATAAGTTTCTCATCTTTAATTAGGCTTAATATATATGAAACTATGGGTTTATCACCTAAGTCTTTAGGACAACTATAGTCTAACATATAACCAATTAGTTTGTGATCAGTGTATGTTTTTATTTTTTTTACTTTTTTTTCGTATTTTTTATGAAAAACCATAAATCTAATCATAATCTCATTAAATTGTTTATTTTCATGTATTTCAAAAACATATACATCAATATTCTTAAAATCTACTAATAAATTTCTATATTTTTTCATATAATTGTTTAATTTCCTCATTGTACTAAATCTTAATGCCTCAAAAAAGGATTTTCTTGCACCATATTCAACCATTAGAATGTTAAATGCTCCTTCTGTACCAATTTTTTTCTCTAAATTAAGAAATATGTCTTTTAATTTAGTCATTTACTATAATATATATATATAATTAAAAGTGTAGTTAAAAATATAACTTAAATTGTTTATTTATTTAGAAAAAAAGAGTTATTTTTATAAATTTGTAAATAAAATTGTGTAAAATAGTAATTTTTTGTTTATTTTTATTTACAAATTAAAAAAAAATCTAATTATTTATTTAAACAACTAAAAAAAGTATAATTTAAAGTTATTTAGTGTTTTTATGATAATTGTTATTAAGATTATAAACTATTTAAAGATAAAATGTGTTATTATGTGCGTTTTTAATGTTAAAATAAAATATTTTAACGAAATATATAGTTTTTAAATACACATCTATTTAATTAAATATTTAATCTTATGTTAAACTTATAAGCATGTAATATTTATATAAAACTAAAGATATATTTTATTGTAATACATAAACATTTATTAATATATTAAATGTTTATAATAGATAGGTATTATGTAATTAAAAAACTAATAACTATACAAGACAATATACAATTATGGTCTGTAAAATAATATAAATATTTTAAAGTTATAATGGCTATTAACCAATTAACATATTATGATATAAATAAGAATTATGGAGTAAATAATAACTAATACTAAAAACTTTTAATGGGAGACTATGGCAATAGTATTATTACATAACAGAGTATAACTTATTTAGTAATTTATAGTTATACAGATTAATATCACTAATAAGGTTTATGGTGTCATATTTTGTGTAAATAGTTATAATTTGTCTTTATGGTCTTGTCTTATGTGGTAATTAATTACAAACTATAAGAAAGTTGTTAGACTCTGGTAATTCTGAGACCATAATTCTTATATATTTGGGATATTTCTGAAAAAATAAGAATTAT
>CETH01154447.1_pt1 | contig 12906 bp, 10 predicted proteins | sample 361461 | NCBI WGS metagenome assembly CETH01 (sample SAMEA2622695, study PRJEB7988) | marine metagenome | isolation source: saline water (ENVO:00002010), including
AAATGGCAAGAAAGTGTATATTCCACGTAATAAAAAAATACTGGTATATGCCTTATACAAGCCTAAGAATTGCATAACCTCACTTGATGATCCAGAAGGGCGAATTAATATAAGCAATTTTTTACCTCGAAACGTAGAAAGGCTTTTCCCAGTAGGAAGACTCGATTATGATGCTGAAGGTTTAATATTAATTACAAATTATGGGAATTTATCTCAACAACTAATGCATCCTAGTAAAAAAGTTGCAAAAGGTTATTTTGTTAAAGTACTTGGTTTAGTTAAGAATGAAACTTTATCAATTCTTAGAAAAGGTCCTGTTTTCGACAAGCTTAAGCATCAACCAGTTAGAGTAAAGATTATTCACACAATAAATAATAAAACTTGGCTGGAAGTTTTTTTAAAAGAAGGTAAGAACAGACAAATAAAAAAAATGTTCCTCTCTCTTGGTTACCCAGTTCAAAAAATAAAACGATTCAAGGTCGGACCAATTTCATTAGGTAATTTAAAATCTGGAGAATTTAGGGCTTTAAATGATAACGAATTAAATCTATTATTAAATATATGTAAATAGTTTTTCCAACCTAAACACTTTTTCAAATTACATCACCAATTTCATGCCAAAAGTCGACTTATATAAAATCACTGTAAATGATGGAAAAGTTATGTTGCGAATACCTCAGCAGTTAGTAGGCGCAGAAACAGCGAATATTGATGATATCCAGAATGAACTTCATATGATGGGCGTCGATTATATACCAGAAAAATTGTTGGAAATTTATAATCGAACTAGTGGAGAGTTTGATTTTCTGACAGAATTAAAAACTACTGATTTCACGCTACAAATCGAATTAAGTGAAGATGAATCAAAAGCCTACTTAAATGTAATCCCTCCTAAAGAAGTTAAAAAACTGACATTGGAAAAGGTGATTGAAATTCTAAAAGATAAAAATATCCTCCTTGGAATTAATTATAAGATTATTGAAAAAATTATTGAAAAAAAAATTTACTATGAACCCACTATTGTGAGCAAAGGTAAAAAAGCCAATAATGGAGATAATGGGTTTCCAGAATTAATTTTTCTACCTGAAAACCTAAGGCCTGCACATGGAACAAGAATAAAACTCAATGAAATCCCTGTTCTACAAAAAGTAGAAGAGGGCCAAAAATTAGTAAAAATTAATGTGGCTACTATGGGGCAAGATGGGTATACAATTACAGGAAAGCTAATTGTATCCAAACCAGGGAAACAATTCAGAATTAGACCAGGTAGGAACACAAAATTCAATTCTGAAAGGACACATATTCTAGCAACAAAATCTGGAGTAGTCTGTATTAATAATGACTGTATTTCTGTGGAAAATCATAAAGTAATCGAGAAAGTAGATGCTACAACAGGTCATATTCGTTTTGATGGGATTATAACTATCCGTGGCAATGTTTCAGACCGTTGTAGTGTAGAAGCATTACGAATAGATATCGGTGGTTCTGTAGGAAAAGCAAGATTACGTTCCATTGGAGAAATTAGAGTTTCCCAAGGAATCAATGGTGCAGTTATACAGTGTGGAAGTTCTCTTCGAGCAAAAAGTATTTTAGATACCCAAGCAATTGTTGGTGAGCATGTTTTAGTTGAAGATTATGTTTTGAATTCAAAAATTTATTGTGGCTCTACTTTTCAAATTTTAACAAAATCAGGTTATTTTTCTGGTGGAGAAATTCAATCAGGAAGTCTGGTCCGTATTCCTAATGTAGGTTTGCCAAAAAATATAACTAAAAAAAATAGTAAAGAAATTGAAGAAAACAAAAACATTAAATCATTAATTGAAGTTGGAGTTTCTATCAAAAATCGTAAACAATTCAATGAATTAGAAAAATTAGCAAATGAATCATTACTTTTGTTGCAAGAAAACACGCTAGAAATTTCCTCTATTATTGAAGAAATTGAGGAAAAAGGATGGGAAAATGCCGAATTTGGAATTTTAAATGAATTAGAATCAAAGGCAAATAAAAATGTAACAAACGCTTTTTCAAATCTTCGAAAAAGAGAGGTAATGGATGAAATAAATGACTTAAATAGACTTACAAACGGGGGTGTAGTATTCGTAACTGGCGATATCTCCACTGGAACTGTAATAAATATACGTCGTTCTCATTTCAAGGTTAGATCAGATTCTAAAGACAAAGCGTATAGTTTTGTTGAAAATGGTATTAAAGCAAGCTCGTGTAAAGAACTTTTAGACAAATTCGAACAATATTTTTTTAAAATGCCTGAATAATTAATTTAAATATTAAAAATATATTTATGAAAATACTTTTAGATTAACTTAAGAACATTAACTGCTATATTTTGAAAATAAAACCTAAATCGACATTATCAAAGTCAAATTAATGAATAAAAGGAGAAAATTTTTAATCTCACAATTGTATAAATTTAATGGTTAAAAAATTTATTTATATTTAAAAAATTTTATGGCTGATATTACTAGAAAAGAAATAGAACGAAGGGTCAATCGAAGAGAATCACTAAAAGAAATTGACATGACTGGATTAAATCTCAATGAATTTAATTTTGAAGGTGCAATTTTTTATAAATGTAAATTTTCAGGTAGCAAACTAAATAACTCTCATTTTTCTTTTTCTCGTTTTGAAAGATGTTTACTGAATGACTGTGAAATGCATGATTGTCACTTCCAAGAATCCTCATTTGTAGAATGTGACTTAAGCAAATCTTCGCTATGTGATAGTATTTTAAAAGAAGTCAATTTCCGACAGTCGATTCTTAAAGGGACGGATTTTAGCGGATCTTTTTTTGATAATATCATACTAATTGATGCTGAAGGAAGCCTATGTAATTTTTCTTTTTCAACTTTTACTGAATCCAACTTAACCAACTCAAAATTTCTGGTATGTGATTTTAATTCTTGTAGTGCTATTGGAACAAAAGCAACATTCGCTGATTTCACAGGATCTGAATTTAAAGGAGTTAAAATGGATTCTTCCAATTTAAATAACGCAAAATTAAGTTTTTGTAATTTTTCTGAAGCATCTCTTCAAAAATGTGACCTAAGTAATGCAAAACTCATTTTCTCTTTATTGGTAAACTCAAGACTAAATTCTTCAAATTTAAAAGGAGTAATACTTTTTGGAGCAAAGGCAAATGGTTCAGAGCTAAATAACTCGATTCTTGAAAATACAAATTTAACAAAGGCAGATTTTTCGCATAGCATCCTTAATGGTTCTAAAATGAACGAGGTACTTGACTATGAAACAAATTATGACAATGCTAGTTTAAAAGGTGTCACTAGATGAAAAAAATAATTCCTTACCCTATAGTTATATTGATTTTGTTAATTTCTTCAAACTCGGGTTACGCTGAATATAGAGCTTACGAATTGGAGGTATTTGATCATATTACTAAAACATCTCGAAAAATAATCACTTCATTTTCTCCTTCAGATTTCATTCAAGTAAATGGGGGTCCATATCGCATAGGAATTATCATTCGAGCATCTTGGATTTGCTATGGAGACACTTCACTTAACAAAAAAGTATGTCCTATACCTAAGCCTATCAACCCCAGGTTCCAAGAGGGAGATAGAGTTCAAATTATTCTTAGAAAACATCTGACTGATAAGTGGACTGGTATAATAGAAAATAGTTTTTTTCGTCCAGAATTACGAAGTAATGTTTATGGTGTTCGTTTTCCAAAACGTGGAAATATTTACACTCGCTACTATGAATCAAATCTTAAAAAATCACCTTAGAATTTTAACAACTTGTAGGTTTTTTTTGTTTGAATTAGACTCCTCTCAAAATTTAGATAAATTGTTTTTTTATCAAGATTGAATTTAAAAAAAAATTTTAAGTTTTTTAAAAAAAAATATAAGTAAGGCTATGCAATGAGAACTATTAAATCTGCGAGTATGATGACAGCAATCAAAACTCCTTATAAGCCAGATGGTGAGATTGATTTGGATGCTTTTGATTTTCTTGTTGAATATCAAATTTCAAAAGGAGTAGAAGGTTTGGTAGTTTGTGGAACAACTGGAGAAGGTCATTTGATGGACTGGGAAGAACATTTGATGCTTATTGCCCATAGTGTGAACAAATTCGGTGAAAAACTTTTTATTGTTGGTAATACAGGCAGTAATAATACCCGTGAAGCTATAAAGGGTACAAAATATGGATTTGCCTTTGGAATGGACGCAGCACTTCAAATAAATCCGTATTACGGAAAAACTTCTCTTACAGGACTAAAGGAACATTTTCAGAGAGTTTTAGAATTAGGTCCTACAATCGTTTATAATGTTCCAGGAAGGACAGGACAAGATATGAAACCTAATTTTATTGAAGACCTAGCAAAAGATCAAAACTTTATCGGAGTTAAAGAATGTGCGGGAAATGAAAGGATAGAACATTACGAGAAAAATGGCATTGCGTGTTGGTCAGGAAACGATGACCAGTGTTTTGAGGGAAGACATAGATATGGTTCCCACGGCGTTATTTCAGTCATAGGTAATTTGATGCCAGGGTTGATGAAGCGTTTAATGGATAATGAAGATTCTAAACTGAATAATCTCTTACAACCTGTTATGTCTTGGCTTTTTCACGTCCCAAGTCCAAACGCACTTAACACTGTTTTAAGTATGACAGGCTCAATTAAACCAGTTTTCAGACTTCCTTATTCTCCAGTTGAAAAGGAAGAACGGCAGAAAATTTTCGAAATTCTTAAAGACTTTGAACTAGATGAATTGGTTGGTTCTAATCTTGAGATAATGGATGATCAAGATTTTATAATTTCCACATGAGTAGATATTCATGACTTCAAAATAATTTTGAAGGTGTAATTTTTTAAAAATATAAATTTTCTATGAATATCTGAAATATTAAAGATAATAATTTTAGTTCTTAGCCCAAAACAATAAACTTTCCATTAGCTGAGTCTTAAATCTTTCAGAGTCTACCTCTAGGGCTACTTTCATATTCTCTTCTCCTAAAGGCTCTCTTTCTCGTCGGTCAACTACAGTCATACCTCTTGTTAGTTCTCCATTTAATTCCACGTCTGTAAAACGTAATTCAGATTTTATCAAATCTGGGAAAATGCAAACCCCCGCAGCCAAAGGATCATGTAATACACAGCGATTCCAGCCTGTAAGTTTTTCATATGCACTTGAAATAAAATGAATTATTTCCAAAATAAATTTTGAACGATTATTACCGATTTCTTTTAAAGAATTCAAATCTTTTTCCTCATAGTATACTTTGTGAGTAACATCCAAACCTACCATAGTCATATCCATCCCGGAGTTAAATACTATTCTTGCTGCTTCTGGGTCATTAGCTATGTTTGCTTCAGCAACGGCAGATACATTCCCAGTGTAAACTCCTCCCCCCATAATAATCAGTTTATTTATTCTTTTTGCCAAACCCAAATCATCCTTAATTGCTTCGGCAAGATTAGTTAATGGCGCAGTAGTTAGTATTGTAAGACTACCAGAATTTTCACGACTTAAACGTAAAATCATTTCAACTGCAGACTCTTCAGACGGCAATTTATTCGTATTCGGGAGGAAAGTATTTCCCAGTCCATCATCACCATGAACAAAAGGAGCAATTTTCAAATCACCTTTCAAAGGTTTTTCCGCACCTTTTGCTACTGGTATATTTAATCCTATCATTTCCCAAATTTTGAGAGTATTTTGTGTTGTCTGTTCCACCGAAACATTCCCCCCAACAGTTGAGCTACCCAAAATTTTGACATATCCCTGCTTTTGCGCAAAAGCTAGATAAAAAAGAGCCAAAGCATCGTCTATTCCAGTGTCAACGTCTACTAATAATTTAATCAAATTTATCCTTTCGTACTTTTAAAATGTCGATTTTACTTAGATTTTTCATAAAAATTGTTTTTTTTCTTGACAATAACTTGAAATACTCTGAAAATTATACTTGAAAAATTCCTAATTAGGTTTTTTTTTATTTAAAATGAATGAACGAAACCCCTTGGCGGGATGATTTGTTTTTATCTTTTATGTAGCATTTCTAGACCGCCAGCAGGGGAAACTCAACAGATACCTTCGGTGTTTGCAACTGGCGGCCTGACTCAGAAACAGTCACTCCGAGGGCTTTTGCTCATGCATTTGATGAAAATTATACTATTTTAGGGGTTGGCGTTTCAACATAATTTTTATTGAAATGCGTTGTTTAAGCATATTACAGAGAGTACATGCTTATTATGCTTACAACTTCAGCGGTATTTTGGCCCGATTGGTGCAACTTATCTTAGGATGAGGTTAAATCCTCGGGTTTGTGGGAGCGTTTCCCAAAACCGCATAAGGCTGGACAACCATGGTGGTTTCAGCAGCCGTATTTAAGGTTTATGTTCAAATGGTTGAATTATAAACTAATCTCATAACAATTTAAGGAGAGTTATGAAACAATTAAGTAAAATGATGCTAGCCGCTGTTGCTACCGTCGCACTTGCGGCCCCAGCTTTTGCATGGGACTTTAGTGCTTCAGGTTCATCTTCAGCTACATATAAGCGCCAAACGTATAATAGTGGTGCTTCGGGAGCAAATGATAACGTTACCAATGAATATACTTCATCAGCTGGTGGTGTTACAGTTTCAAGTACTCACACTGACGGACCTAATTCAGCAACGTTTTCATATACAGCTGATTGGAATGGTGATGCTGGTAACTTCGATGAATATGTAAAAGTTTCCGGAACAAAGAAAGTAGGGAACTGGACTGCTTCTTCAAGCACGACTCAACATATGCAAAAGGATGCAACTGCTACAACAGGTGCACAACCTATGACTGGTGGAAACAGTGCTTCAATCACTCTAACAGACGGATCAATAACATATAAGTTAGGAGATGCCGCTCACTTGAGTACAGCAGAAAAAACAGTTAATGGTCCTATGAGTGGGGCAGTTGATGCTGAGGCACGAGTAGATTCCTTTGAAGGTTTCTCCGTTGGCTTAGCAGTTGGTCCTGGAACTTTGACTGTTGCTATAGACGAAAACGATGATTCGGATATCTTTGGTGACAGATCATTAACTGTTGCCTGTGGGTCTGACAATATGGGTTATGGACTTAGCTTTGCTGGAGATGTAGGAGTTGATCTCGCAGTTACTTATGCAATGGGATCTGCAACAGCACAAGCCGATTGTTCTGATACAAGTGACACAGCTTCGGCAAGCACAATGGGTGTAGGAGTTGGTATACCTTTTGGTGGAATGTTACTAGCTATTGACTTTGAGTCAACAGCATGGAGTTCAACAGCATCAAGTGTAGAAACAAAGGATACACTAAGCGGTTCAGAAGTCAGTTTTACTCTGCCTGTGGGAGATGCCACAGCTGGTGTTAACGTCAGTTCCCAAGAAGCAGTAACTAATTCTGCAGGGGCCGACACATCTAAGACTTCAACATCTGGTGTTGAAGCTTGGTATACTGTTCCTATTGGTCCAGTAAGTCTATCTGTCGGATATGGTTCAGCTGATGTAACAACAGGAGTGTCAACTCAGGTTACTGCAACCACAACTCAGATGGGTGCTGAAATGTCCATGAGTTTCTAATTAATTTAATTTGAGACTTAAGTCTTGAGTAAATTGATTTGAAAAATTTTAAACGGGATCGTTTGTTTCTTCAAATGATCCCGTTTTTTTTTGCCGACAAAACAAACTAACCTAATTTGTTTTAATTTAAACATAAAATGATCTCCAAAAAAAACTTAGCAAAAATTATTAAAAAGATTACCAAGAGTTATCTATTTACTTTGGGAATATTTTCTATTAGTACCTACACATACGCATGGGAGTTCAACGCCTCTGGTTCATCTTCAGCTACTTATAAACGTACTACATTTAATAGCGGTACTTCGGGAGCAAATGATAACGATACAAATGAGTATACTTCTTCAGCTGGCGGAGTAACTGTTTCACTTACACATTCCGATGGATATGCCAATTCTGCTAAGTTTTCATACACAGCTGATTGGAATAGTGATGCAGGAAACTTTGATGAATATGTAAAAGTTTCCGGAATAAAAAAAGTAGGAGGTTGGACTGCTTCTTCAAGCACGACACAACATATGCAAAAGGACGTTACTGGGGCAGGAGATCATGCCCCCATGACTAGTGCTAACAGTGCTTCATTCACTCTAACAAACGGATCTATAACTTATAAGTTAGGAGATACTGCTCACTTGAGTACAGCAGAAAAAACAGTTAATGGTCCAATGGAAGGTACCGTTGATGCTGAAGCCCGTGTAGATTCTTTTGATGGATTCTCAATTGGATTTGAATTAGGATCAGGAACTCTAACAGTAGCTATAGATGAAAACGATGATCAAGATATGTTTGGAGACAGAGATTTAATTGTTACTTGTGGTTCAGATAACATGGGTCTAGGTATAAATTTCTCAGGTGAAGTAGGAATTGATCTCAGTTTAACATATGCAATTGGATCTGCAACCGCAAATAAAACGCAATGTACTGGTGACAACTCAAGTAACACTGCATCTATGAGCACTATAGGATTGGGTATAGCAGTACCTTTTGGAGGAATGCAATTGGCTTTTGATTTGGAATCTACTGCTTGGGATTCAAAAGCAAGAGCTAATGAAACAAAGGAAAGTATAAACGGGTTAGAAATTAGTTTTATTATGCCTGTCGGAAAAGCAACAGCCGGTATAAATCTAAGCCAGCAAGAAAATCAAACCATTAGTGGTGGATTATATACTGCAAAAACATCTATAGCTGGTACAGAAGCTTGGTATAATGTTCCAATTGGACCAGTTGGCCTTAGTATTGGTTATGGTCTTTCCGGAACTAAAGTAGGATGTAGTACCTGTTCAGTTAGTAATGAAATAACTTCAACATCTAGTCAGCTAGGAGCTGAAATGACAATGAGCTTCTAGTTCAACTTATTACTAAAACTAAATACCTTCGAATGTTATCGCATTTCTAAATCTAATCAATAACAAAACCACTCCATCAATTAGAAGAGATAAATGCTATTTGAAAGAGAAATATAAGTATAAATAGAGATGGATTGAATATAACCTCTCATTTGAATAGCAATTTTATAAAAGATATACGTAACCTAAAAAGTATGACATACTACTTCCACTAGAATCGAATTTATCTTGACCTAGTACCTTCCCAATTCACTTCGTTTCATCGACTGTTGCACTTCCGAAAGAGGTTACATTACGTAAACTAAACAATAACTCGTGAATTCCAAAAGCATATCCAAGATCTACGATAAACTTGAAGCCGAACCATCATCAGCTTTATGCGAATCACATCAATATTTTCAGAAATTTATTTTTTTAAAATAAATATCGCAAAAAAGAAATGGTTTTCACATCAAATAATGTTATTTTTCTTCAAAAGATTTAACCCAAAGGAAATTTGGGTGAAATTTTGGAATTTTAGAAAGGTCTAGATTAGGGTCAACCAAGTCTCTGAACTTTCTGCCATTTATACTTACCTCATACTTAGCAGAAATTATTGGATCGAAACCAGCATTAATTTTAACTAGATTATCGAGGTGGTGGGCGAACTGGAGTAAAAGTGTTGGATTTCCCATGAGCTTAGATTGCAAAAAATTTAAGTAATCATCTGGATCAGCGTAACGCTGCTCTCCTGTCACAGGATGTATTACGTTGAAAGTCATTCTGTTCGTCTTTTGTCGCAACATCATTCGCCAAGCAAAATCATGGCCTTCCTCATGCCACGTAGTCCATCCAGGATAGGTTAAATGACGAAAAGGAACCAACAACTGAATTAATACATAAACTCCTATAAATACAACAAAGATTCGATTAATTTTATTTTTTGGTGAATTAATAGATTGATTAAATTCTGGTAGTCTTTTCCGATATTGATCCCCAATTAACTTTTTTATTTTGCGAGGTACAATTTTGCGAGGGAATCCAGCATCATAAAAGATAAGTGTCAGCATAAGTGCTAGCATAGGAAAAACTCCTATTGAAAAAACAAAATTATTATTTACATGAAAAAATACCGCTGCTAAAAAAGCCATATTTCGAGTAGGTTTCCAAAGCAAAAAGAAAGTGACAAATAAATCAAATAACAACCCCGACCATGCATAAAAATATGGAGCCCATTCATATTGCATCAGTGATTCTAGAAAAGTACCACGATTACCCTCACCCATCAATTTTCTTGGAGCAAGTCCATTAAGCCAATCAGAATCAAACTTTGCTAATCCTCCATAGAAATAAGTAATGCCCATGTGAAAACGAAAAATCCAGAGCCATAATGCAGGGATATGTTCTGCATGAAGAACTTTCCCTCTTAAAGCATCTATTGACCAAGAATTGTGAAGTGGAGCAAAAATCAGGAAAAAGCTAATTAGCGAAATCAAATAATAATGATTGTTATATACTGCACGTTCAAGAAGGAAAAAATAGTTGAAACCAAAAAAAAACAATATTGCAGAAATCCTGTAAAAAAAACCAAAAGCTATCATTAAAGAAAGTATCGCAAGAGATACGAAAAAAAGATACATGAAGACTTCTGGCAGGGGTTCAAGCCATTCGAACCATTTGTATTTAAAGTGAAACTGTGGTTTTACATAAAGCTCTCTGATCCATCCATTATTATAATAACGGACCATTTCCCAGCACATTAACAATCCAAAAACAACTCTAAGCAAAACTAGACTTGCTATATCTGTTGGATTCTCAAACCAATTTGAAATCTTTTTAGTCACATTTTTCATTTGAAAACTTTATTCCATTGTCTGAGTTTTTGAACTATAATTTAAATTTATCAGCTAGAATATATTATTAAAAAAAATATATTTATAATGTCTCAAAAAACTTTTTTTAAAATTATCAAATGAAAATCATTCTTTTTGATGGGCACTGTAACCTATGTAATTCATGGGTTAGATATATCGTAAAAAGGGATCATTCAAAAAAAATAAAGTTTGCATCCCTTCAAAGCACTTCAGCAAAAAAAATTTTAGGAAAAAATAAGGTCTTTTACAACAATTTAGAAAGTATAGTACTCGTAGAAGATGGAAAATACTATTTTAAAAGTACAGCAGCAATTAAAATTATTTCATTACTAGATAGTTGGGAACGTCACCTAAAATTTTTAATTCTAATACCTGCACCTATTCGTGATTTTTTTTACAGTTTAGTTGCAAAATATAGATACAAATGGTTCGGAAAATCAGAGGTTTGCATGATTCCTTCCTCAGATATTGAAGAGCGCTTCTTAACTGATCTAAAGTAATAAAATAAAATTAATAATTATCTTTCTAGCTGTTTTAGCTTTAGTTTTGCTGGAATGGTATAAGGACTGTCAGGGAATTTTTCCAAGAAATATTTTAAATCTTCAACATTTTTTGAGTCCTTAATTAAATTCCAAGTCGATTCCTCGGCCTCTGCTGCCATTCTTTTTTCCTGGACACTTATTTCTTTCAATTTCTTCCTTTCACGAGGATACTTACCGTACTCTCTTTTTTGCTCATCATCCATAATTTCAAGTAAACGTTTTCTATCTAACATAGTCTGCCAATAATCTCGTCCTTCTTCAATTGGGAGAAAATATGAATCCTTGCCAATTTTCATTATTGCAGTTTTAGAGTAAGCCATATTACTAAAATCTGATTCCGATAACCAGATCAGGAATTGCTCTTTCATAACTCCACTGGTACCATCTTTAGCTATTTTATCTATATCATAGATATTCGAATAATCTCTCTCATTTAAATCTATTTCACCATTATCGGTCTCTAAAATTAGATCTTTTCCTTTTAAATAAGTAAAACGATCCTCATGTTTGATCTTAAATTTAATTTCCTGACCAACGCAAATTACTTTACCTGGACATTCCTTCACTGCTGCTAATTCTATTTCTTTGGTTCTAAAAGGAACCTTAAACGGTTTTGCCGAAAATCTTGTAATATCTTTCTCTTCAAAATAAACAGTTTCAACATTTTTGCTACAAGCTCCGACAATAAAAATGAAAAATATCAGTATAGAAAATCTCATAATATATTTTATGGTCTTAAAAGAATTAGTTCTCTGAAAAAAAAATTTAGATTATTATTTTTTTAAATTTATACTGCGCAATTTTAATACTTAAAACATTAAAATTAAGAATTATTTCGATAAGCTCTTAGCATAGTTTTTAAAATTGTCTTTGCACCACTATATTTCAATTCCCAACCTAGCAATTTTTTAGCCATATCTGCTTTTGATACGACAATTGCAGGGTCACCATTACGTCTTGGGCCAACAGTGAATTTGAAATCAGTATCAGATACATCTTTAGCAACCTTCAAAATTTCGAATACACTAATTCCTTTGCTTGTACCTAAATTTATGACTAAATCACGATTTTCTTTTTTTAAAAAATCCAAAGACAACAGATGTGCACTTGCAAGATCATCTACATGTATATAATCACGTATGCAACTGCCGTCCCTTGTTTTGTAATCTGTTCCAAAAACTTCTACTCTTTCTCGTTTTCCTACAATCGTTTCTAGCACAACGGGTAATAAATTATTAGGATTATTTTCTAATCCATTCAATTCTCCTTCTACATCATAACCTGCAGCATTAAAATATCGTAAACTAGAAAATCTTAAATCTCTAAGATTACTATACCATTTTAGCAGATTCTCAATCACAAGCTTTGTTTGGCCGTAAAAGTTTACAGGGTTTGTAGGATGCTTTTCATCTAAGGGTAAGTACTGTGGTTCTCCGTATACTGAAGCACTAGAAGAAAAAACAAAGTTCTTAATTTTTGCTTCTGTTGCTGCATTTAGTAAGTTTATGGTACCAGATATATTATTAACAGAATATTTTTCGAGTTGATTCATAGACTCTTCTGAAGACTTAAATGCAGCTAAATGAATTATTGA
>CETH01042262.1_pt1 | contig 12896 bp, 12 predicted proteins | sample 361461 | NCBI WGS metagenome assembly CETH01 (sample SAMEA2622695, study PRJEB7988) | marine metagenome | isolation source: saline water (ENVO:00002010), including
CAATATTAGAGATTTAATTTCTTATAATTCCAAGAACTTGAGCACATATCCTCTAAAGTCCTTTTTGCCTTCCAATTCAGAATGCTATTAGCTCTCGTGGGATCCGCATAACAGCAAGCTATATCTCCTTCTCTTCTAGAGACTATCTCATACGGGATACTGATGTTGTTAACAGACTGATATGTACTAACTATCTCCATTACACTATAGCCTTTGCCCGTTCCTAAATTAAATGTATAGGTATTGTCTGGTGACTCATGTTTATTAGAACTTAAAAGATTCAAAGATAATACATGAGCTTCAGATAGATCCTCTATATGAATATAATCTCTTATACCTGTTCCATCTGGCGTATCGTAATCATTACCAAATATTTTTAAAATAGGCTGATCCTGAGAAGCCACACGGTCAATGAAAGGCATAAGGTTATTTGGGATTCCTTTAGGATTATCTCCAATTAAACCACTTTTATGAGAACCGACAGGATTAAAATACCTTAAATTAACTACATTCCAGTTTTTATTAGATTTTGCCACATCATTTAAAATATTTTCAATAAAGAGTTTACTATTCCCATATGGATTATGAGGTTGAGTTGGATGACTCTCATCAATAGGTAAATATTGCGGATTTCCATAAACAGTCGCACTAGAACTAAAAACTATATTTCCAATATCATTATGTAACATTGCTTGGACAAGAGAAATTGTTCCAACAACATTATTATTATAATATTTTAGAGGATCAACAGTTGATTCACCAACTGCCTTTAGTCCTGCTAGATGAATTACTGCATCGATTTCATTCTTCCCAATAGTTTCTTCGACAAGAGCAGTATCTAAGATATCTCCTGGAATAAAAATAAGATCATTTTTTTCAATACTACATATGCGATCTAGAACTGATGCATCACTATTTGAAAGGTTGTCAATAATTACTACCTTATGATGTTTATTCAAAAGAGACAAGGCAACGTGACTGCCTATATAACCCATTCCTCCAGTTAGTAATACGTTCATGAATAAACTTTTATTCCAATTAAATTATTTTAACGTTATTCCTATATATTTACCTTCATATTCAGTAACTGCAAATTTAGTTTTTTTTCGTTCTACAAGTTCCTTAAAAGCTAAATTATCTTGAATATCATCTGATATAAATATTCCACCTTCTTTGAGAGAATCCCAAAGTAAGGGATATCCATATACTCTACCGTAATAAGATTTATCAGAATCATAATGGCATAAATCCACTGGGCCATTAATCATTTTAATAGCTTTCTTAATTCCTTTTCGATCTGGTTCTCTTAATAATTGCCAATTTTTTTTAAATTCAATTGGAATAGCAATACCTACTGAATCTTCATTATTCATCTTTGGATAAGGCATATCAACACTGACTAGAAGCGATCCAGGAATTTTTTTTAATGCCGCTAATATAGATAAACTGGACCAGCCATAAGCAACACCAGTTTCAATAGCCATCTTAGATCCTGAAAGAAGTGCAGTGGCATAAATAAGATGTATGTCTCCTGCCCCACCCATCTCAACTTTTGAGGTACTAGCAAGTGAGCTAGCTTCACTTATTAAAATCTCATCAATAGAAGGAATTGTCTGCCCTTCTGCAATTAAACCTATTTTTTTTAGAGCTTCTTCAACTGAAACGGTTTGCTGTTTAGCCCAATCTCTTGCTTGATCTGAATAAAATGAGGAATCAAAGTTTTTACGGAATTTTCTTAAGAAGAGATCGAAACCATGCCTATAAAAAGTCGGTCTAGAAAAAAACCAAATTAATGTTAAAAATTTCTCTTTCAAAGTTTAAAGTTTATTTTGCGGATTATAATAACTCAAAATAATCTAAATATTTGAGAGAAATATTTTTTACTGAAAATTCATCAGCTCTTCTGATTAAGGCTTGACGATCATGTGCCGTTGATAAACTTTCTTTAATTCCATTAACTAAAGCATTTGAATCGTTTGGCGGAACGAGTTTTCCCCATGTACCTCCTTCTAAAATTTCTGAAGGACCTGTAGGGGTATCGGTACTTACAACTGGCAGACCGCAATCTAATGCTTCAATTAAAACTGTAGGGAGACCTTCCCAGTTAGATGATAAAACAAATACATCTGCGGATAGAAACCATGGAGAAGGATCTTCTGTGAATCCAGGTAAAGAAACTCTAGCCTCAAGACCTAAGTCAAAGATTTGTTGTTCTAAATCCGAACGCAACTCTCCATCACCAAGAATTATTAATGTTGACTTTATTTCAGATAAAAGCAAATTAAAAGATTCAATTAAGAGTTTAAAGTTTTTTTGTTCTTTAAAAGATCCCGCTGAAAGAATGCACTTGCCTGGGTTGCTACCCCATAATTTTTCCTTTATTTGATCAGAAGATTTACTTCTAAATCCTATTCCTCGAGCAGCAGGATTATAAATAACCTTAACACTTGTATCAGGCAACGCAGTCAATTGGACTAAATCTCTTTTTACTCCTTCCGCCACTGCCATATTTCCTGTAGCCATTGGATAAGTAGCTCTTGTAATAATTTTTAGTAAAAATCTAGGAAAATTCAACGCCTTAATTGTTGAAATGCTCAATTGATTATGATCAATTGTAAAGAGACTGCCCTTTTTACCAGCCATAATCCAAGAAATAATAGTTATTGCAGTCAAAGGCCAAAGTCCAGACCAAATAACATCGGGACGTGCAATCTTAAATAGTTTGTAAAGTGGGAATATTGAACTACGGAGTTTAGGAGAATTTAAATCGTGAACTACAACACCTCTATCAATTAGGTCTATAAATTTTCCTGATTTCTTTAATAAACCAAATTCAATCTCATATCCCATAGAATTCCACTCATTAGCAAGAGAAACAGCCAGTCTCTCAGCTCCACCGGATTCTAAATTAGGCAGTATGATTAAAATCTTTTTCTTCACCATTCTCTCCTTAAAAAAATATTAACAATCGAATTGCCTAGGCATAGTTAATTTTTTATAGATCAAAAGATGCAATATCTAACTTTAAAAAAAGAAATGCAATTGGTTGAGGATGAGTTCCTAACATGGAAAGGCTTTGAAAAAGATTACTCATTTATCTAAATAGTGGATTTAAAAACAGATTATATAAAATATAAAATCATTTTTCTTAGTAAATAGCTAATAAGAGGCTATTTATTTGGAAATATTTTCATAACAAATAATAGTTGAGTAAGAATATATATAGGAATAAATATAACCTTATGCAAAAAGCTTTTTAGGTCAAGAAGACAGGATTTCATTCCTACTCTTGATGAGCAAGAGTAAATGGAATAATTAAATAAAAACGATATTAAAAGGTATGGTCTAGAAGTTAGTTGAGATTTGAAATTATTAAGCAAATCTAGGTAATTTAGTCTAAAACCAAGGGAATATTCAAAAGAATTTAGGTTGCTTAGGTTAGATCCGTCTTTTTGTGGTTGATAATAAACTCTTAAAGATTCATTAAAAAATAAAGTTTCATAATTTGATGATATCTTCCACATAACATTGCTTTCAGGTACATACCTATCTACAAGTTGAAAATTATAGTTTTTCATTATGCTGGTTTTATAACAAAAAAACTTTTCTCCTCTCACTCCCTCATCAAACATTAGATTAAAGTAATTATTAATGTCAGGAGATCTGGGAAACTTTGTTCCAACAATATTTCCATCCTCGTCTTCACATAGAGAAATCATGCCAGCAAGTTTATCTTTTTGATGAAGAGAAAGTGATTCCCAATAGTGTAAAAATCTATCTAATGCAGATGGTTTAATTAGATCATCGTGATCAAGAAATATAGAGAAATATCCTTCTGCTTTTTCAATTCCTAAATGATAACAATAGGTAGCCATATTATTTTCTTTTAGACTGAATATAGTAATTGGAAAATTTACCTTATCTAAGAAGCCCTTTAGAATATTAAGAGTATTATCAGTTGATGCGTCATCAATAACGATCCATTCAAAATCAAAATTGTTTAAATTCTCAAGACTATTGAATACACTTTTTATGGAGTCAGAGCTATTGTAACAAGGCGTAATTATCGAGAAAAATTTCTTTCTATCACTATCTCTTGAGTTTTGAATTATCTCCATTTTTTCATCTATTATTCAAGTTGAAAAAAGTTTAATTATTTAAGCTTGCAAATTGCTAGTTGGCAGAATGCTCCATCTAGATTATCTTCAAGTAATTTACACGAAGGAGGAGATTTTCTTGGATCTTTCTTTAGGATTATTTTAGCAGCCATATTCCTGATGAATTTGGGAACCAATCGGTGCAAACCTGTTTGAAAAATATCTAAAATAGAAAATCCCATAACTTTGGATGACATTCTCTCAGAGATAATATTAGAAATTCCATAAATTTTTATAATTTCAAACCCATTGTTTTGTAATTTTTCTCTAAATTCTGTATGTGAATATTCCCTAATATGAAACTCAGTTGTATTTTCTTTAAATGGTGTCTCGTTTAGTGGAGTGCTTATTATAAGGGTTGCTGACGGAATCATGGCATTACGCAATTTAATTAGAAATTCATCCCCTTCTGATTCAGTCATATGCTCCAAAGTCTCAATTGAAGAAATGAATTCAAATTTTTCATCCTGTAGCTCTTTGAGTAGATGAAACGATACATTGCTAGTGCTAAAATTATTATTTGCGTAATCAATTGCCTCTTCAGATACATCAAACCCCTTAACAGTTTTAGCTATTTTTCCTTCTAAGTACGAACCATATCCTGCACCGCAAGATATGTCTGCACAATTTTTTCCTCTGATATAATCATTGATTAAATCATATCTGATTTTATGTTCTGGAAAATCTTCAAGATACGAATATAAATTTTTCTGAGTAGGCCAAATTCTTTCTAACGACAATGTAAATTCCTTCAATTAATTAACTTTTTCGCCATTGACCTTACACCATAGTTTCTGGAAACCATGAATATAATGAGCGTGAATGACCGATAGATTATTATCTTCTATTAATCGAACCATATCAAAACGATCAAATTCAGAAACATGATCAGTATCTGTATAAATTAAAGATAAATTAAGATCTTTTCGATAATGATTTAAATAATTTTTATCAAAATCAGGTAATTCAATATAAACATATTCGAAGAACTTGCTAAATTTACCAATAAATTCACTTGGGTTATCAAGATGCTCAAGAACATTCTCTAGAATTAAAACATCGAATTTCTCATCCGTATTTGATAAATATTCATGCGCTTCTATGCAGTGAAAATAAAGATTTTCACGCTTATAATTTTCCTTAGCAAAGTCTATATGCACTGGATTGTAATCAATGCCAGTAACTTTCTTAGCCTTTTCAGAAGCCCAAAAGGACATTTCTCCAGTCGCACATCCAAGATCCAATACTGAATGTTCAGGCTCAATCCATTCAAGTAAATGTCTTTTCGTAAAAATTCTTACAGGATGTTCGTCTGGTTCATAATTTCTGAATGAATATTCATGAGCAATACGGTCAAAAAACCACTCTAAATTCAAAAACATTTTAAATTTTGCTTCATTAGTTAATGGAGTAAATTTAGCTAACTTATACATAATTCTTAAGAACCAGCTATTTGGCTTTTTACGATCTAATTGAATACTCACAATTTAATTTAATTAATTTATATAATTTTCTATAACATTTTCTCTATAACAATCCTTTATATCATTATATTTTTTACCTGTTTTAGAATACCTTATCGACCTATATATATCTAAAAGATATGCAGTTATCCAATTACTTTTAACTAGGTATTTAAAATGGCTAGAAATAGAAATGAAAAGAAGCGATTTCTTTCTTTCCTTAACTTTATTCTTAATATGTTCATTTTCTTTATTTAAAGCTTCTAACCAAAGGTTATACTCATAATCCATATTGACTCCAAGTCGTTTTCGCCAAAGTATTTCTTCGTACGCGAAAAAATAATAACAAATTAGTCTTTCAGTTTTAGAAAGATAGATATCAGGATTAATTTCATTATCCTCCAACACTTTATAAGTATCTTTTAACATTAAATCAATGATAAAAGGGCAATCTTTTATAGGAACATCAGAAAATTTATTTGTATACTCTATCCATTTCGAATGGTCTTTAAGGAATTGTCTAGATTCTGTAGTTTTCTTAGCTAAGCTATGGCCAGTTCCATAACCATCTTTAGTTGAAACATTCCTTAATATTGCAAGATTCTGTTTAAGGTTATATACGTTACTTGTCGCCAGTAATATCTGAGCTGCCATTGTATAGTCAGGGTTTTGAGCTTGACATAAATTTATATGCTTACTTCTAATATCAGATACTAATTTCATAGAAATACAAGAGGTGCAGTGCATTGGTGCGAATTCATAATTTCTATAATCAGCTCCAAGCATAAACTTCAAAATATAAGACGATTCCAATAACCTAGATTCTTTTTTTTGAGCACTGCTTTCTACAAAGGTCCCAGGGTAAACAAAATTATCTAACGCCCAAGTAATACATTGATGTTTTTCGTTTATTATTAAATCATACAGAAATCTTAATGCTCCCTGTTTTAAAAAGCCTTTATCAGAAATGCACATCAGATACTTTCCAGAAGAAGCATTAATACCAACGTTATAGTTTTCAGACATTTCTAAATTTCCTGTGGTGATATTAACGATGCGATCATCTTCAAAATTAGAAAGAACTTCCTGGGTTAAACCGTTATTGCTGTTGTCGCAAACTATTAATTCAAATTCTTGAAAACTCTGTTCCAATATACTCCAAATTAAACCTTCAATTAAATCAGAACGATCTCTAGTAGGTATTACAATACTAAAGAAAGGAACTGAATCTTGATGAAAATTACTCATATAAATTTTATCTAAAAGAAATTATGTTAAATATTCTTTGATCATTTCTATAATATAATCTGTCTCCTCTGAACTAAGGTGGGGACCAATAGGAAGACTTAGCAATTGTGAAGACAATTCTTCAGCTAACTTAAATTTAATTCCTTTAAAATAAGATGCGTATGCTTTTTGTTTATGAGGGGGGATTGGATAATGAATAATAGTATCTATTTGTTTTAACTTTAAGAAGTTCATTAGCTTATCTCTCTCTAAACTTCTAACAGGAAATAAATGCCAAGCTCCATTGTCTAAATCAAATCTATCAGGCAACAGTAAATCTAGTCCTCTTAACTCTTTGAGATACTTTGCAGCAATTTCTCTTCTCCTATAATTCCATTCATCTAGCCTTCTCAACTTAACATCTAAGATAGTTGCTTGTAGAGGGTCTAGTCGGCTGTTGTAACCAATTACATTATTCACATACTTTTCTTTAGAACCATAATTGCCAAGTACTCTAATCTTCTCAGCTAAATCTACATTATTAGTTGTTATAGCACCTCCGTCACCATAAGCTCCTAGATTCTTCCCAGGATAAAAACTCCAAGCAACTACATCTCCATGGGACCCAATTCTTTTTTTCTTATAAAATGCTCCATGAGCTTGAGCAGCATCTTCGATCACATAAATGCCATTAGATTTAGCTAATTGAATTATTGGGTCTAAATCAACTGGCTGACCATAAAGATGGACAGGGATAATTGCCTTAGTCTTATTTGTAATAGCATTCTGAATTTTATCAATGTCTATCGAATAACTACTAACGTCGGGTTCAACAGGAACTGGAATAGCACCGCAATTAGAAACTGCTAGCCAGGTTGCTATGAAAGTGTGGGAAGGTACAATAACTTCATCTCCATCTTTAATTCCCAATGCTTTTAAAGATAATTCAATTGCTTCTAGGCCATTAGCAATTCCCACACAGCTCTTAGCCCCTACAAAATTTGCATAACTACTCTCAAATGAAGTAAGTTTGGAGCCGCCAATATATTGTCCATATTGAAGAAAACTTAACAGAGCTTCATCCAATTCATCTTTAAGTTCAAGATAAGACGCATGTAAATCTAAAAAAGGGACCTTCATTTATTTAAGCATGTCTAAAAATTCAGAATATTCATGAATATAATCTTCTTCTTCATATCTTCTTGAAGCTAAAACAGCACAAACTCCTCCATCTTCTAAAGGATTAACTTCTCTCCATATCATAGGACATACAAACAAACCTTTAGCAGGATGATCTAGTAGAAATTTTTTTCTTTGTGTTCCATCATCTAGAAGTACTTCGAATTTTCCAGAAAAGGAAACAATTATTTGCTCAAGTTGTTTATGAGCATGAACTCCTCTTACACAGTTATCTTTAGTGAAATATAAGTAATAAAGCCTTTTAACTTCAAAAGGTATATTTTTACCTTGCTCTAGAACTGATAGACTTCCTCTTTCGTCATGAAAAGAATCAATATCAAATGTATAGCAATTATTTAACACAACAAATTTTCTTAAAAAGAACTAAGATTAGGTTCTACCTTTAGTTAAGTTCGCTTCTATTATAAATGAATTTCTTAAATATTTTTTCTTAAAGTACAGAAATAAAGTTTATTTAAATGGAATTACTTCACTCTTTATTCCTACTACATAAGAAGCATCAGATAAATTTTCTTCCCTAGCTCCAAAATTAAGTAAGTCTCTTTTTCCATATTCATCGGCTATCTCCTCAGCAAGCTCCTTTATAGAAATTTCTTTGCCAGAGCAAACATTAAAGGGACCTACATTTAATCCCAACGAAGCATCTGCTATCAGTGCACCAGCATCTTTAACGTCCATAAAGTCTCTGATCTGATTACCACTAGTTAAGTCTATAGGTTCCCCAATAGCAAGCTTAGATCTCAAGGCTGCAACAAGTCTTCTTTCATCTTCACCTTCTCCAAATAAATAAAATACTCTAGTCCACAAAAAATCAATATCTTCACTTTCGAAGAATCTAGATAATATTTTAAAAGCTGCTGTCTTTGCTTCAGAGTATAAAAATAATGGATTCAAAGGGTCATTAATACCAAGAGGTTTAGAAGATGTGAGGTCATATTCAAAACATGTTCCTACTCCCACAAATTTTCTTACTCCTTGTTGAGAAGCTGCTTGAGCAAAATTTAATGTACCAGATAAACATTCTAAATTTATAGGTGACTCTAGATATTTACCAGGCTCCGCATACCAAGCAACGTGAATCACAGTGTCTACTCCTTCACAAATCTGTTTATAGATATCATTGGGTTCATTAAAAAAATTCTTTGTTTCTATTATTTCAGTTACTTTTTTATAATTAGAAAAAAAATCTTCTTGTTTGCTTCTACTAATAACTCGAATGCTTACTTCTTGATTATCTAGTTGATTAAGGATTTGCTTTCCAAGAAAACCTGTTGCGCCAGTTAAAAGAATTTTTCTCATCAAGTAATTGCGTTTAATTCAAGCTAGGGAAGCTTCAAATTCAATTATATCTAATTCACATAATGACAGTGCGCTATTATCTTCATAATAACTCTTGTACCAATTTGTAGTCTTTAGGACAGATTCTTTCATATCCCAACTTGGTTCAAAATTAAGTATTGAATTAGATTTATAGGTATCTAAGAATAATAAATTAGCTTCATGAGGCCCATTATTTTCATCAAGAAAATCTATGTCCAACAAACCTAAATGACTATCAGCAATTGTGACGACGTCTTTAACTGATCCTATATCCTTTTTACAGGGTCCAAAATTATAAGGACCACATAGCTCTAGATTTTGAAAAGTGTCTTCTGCCAAAAACAGGTATCCTGCAAGAGGTTCTAATACATGCTGCCAGGGTCTTACTGAATCAGGGTTACGAACATTTAAAGTAGAGTTAGTTTGCCAGGATCTAATAAGATCTGGAATTAATCTATCTTTTGACCAATCCCCTCCTCCAATTACATTTCCCGCTCTAGCACTAGAGATTGATATATTCCTTTCATCAAAAAAAGATTTCTTATAACTTTCAATAACTATTTCTGCAGCAGCTTTACTTGCACTATATGGATCATGTCCTCCTAATTGATCATCTTCAGAATAGGGCTTACCATCCTCATTGTTTTTGTAAACTTTATCAGTAGTAATTAGTATTGCAGCCTCAACAGAGCTGCAATATTGGATAGACTCTAAAATATTAGCAGTACCTATTACGTTTGTTTCAAATGTACTTATTGGAGACTTATAGCTTTCCCTTACAAGAGGCTGAGCAGCCATATGTATTATTATTTGGGGCTGAATTGACAAGATCTGAGCTTTAACCTTTTCTAAATTACGTATATCAATAAATTGGCTATGACAAATTTTTTCAATATTCGCTTCAGTAAATAAATTAGGTTTAGTCTCTGGTGTGAGACTTATTCCACTGACTTTAGCACCAAGTTTATTTAACCAAATTACAAGCCAGCTACCTTTAAACCCAGAATGTCCTGTAACTAATACTTTCTTATTTTTCCAAAAGGAATCATCTGGTAGCCTCTTTGTCATTTCCAAGCCTTCCAAGGGGCTTGATCTGTCAACCAAAGATCCTCTAGATAGTTTTTATCTCTTAAAGTATCCATGGGTTGCCAAAAACCTTCATGCCTAAAGGCTCTTAAATCATCATTTTCTGCTAAATATGTAAGTGGCTGCTCTTCCCAAGATACGTTATCACCTTCTATTAGTTTTATGACTTTTGGAGAAAGCACAAAAAAACCTCCATTTATAACAGCGCCATCGCCCTTAGGTTTCTCAGTAAATCCCTTGACTGCATCTCCGTCTAAATCTAAAGATCCATATCTGCCTGGAGGAGTTACCGCTGAAACAGTAGCTAATTTGCCATGTTCTTCATGAAATTTAATACTTTTAGAAATGTTGATATCACTTACTCCGTCTCCGTAAGTAAAACAAAAAGCCTTTTCCTTTTCTAAATAACTGGATACTCTTTTTAAACGGCCACCTGTTAAAGTCTTTTCACCTGTATCTATAAGAGTTATTTTCCAAGACTCAGCATCTTTCTTAAGAACTTCCATAGTGTTATCTGAAATGTTGAAAGTAATATCAGACATATGTAAAAAATAATTAGCAAAATATTCTTTAATTACATATCCCTTATAACCACAGCAAATAATAAAATCATTTATCCCATGAAAAGAATACATTTTCATGATATGCCAAATAATTGGTTTTCCACCAATTTCAATCATAGGTTTTGGCTTTAAATGGGTTTCCTCAGATATTCTTGTTCCCAATCCACCTGCTAGAATTACTGCTTTCATACTTGAATATTTGATAATTAATCTAAATAGTTTTATTTTTAAAAAGTATTTTAACTACATTTAAGCTAGATATCTCTAAATAAACTCGGTTCGATTCTTTTTAATAAGAAGGTTGAATGTATATTCTAATTTAGATTACTTACTATTGAAGGAATTTGGATTACAGGAATCTAATTTATAAACAGAAATTAGATCTCCATTACCCTCGTTATCCCAATATCTTCCTCCAGTTGAAACAAAAACAATATATTGGCAGTTTTTATACGAATAAGACATAGGAGGTGCTGATCCAGCAAAAGGCATAGAGTCTTCCCAAATTTTTATACCATCAGAATTAAAAGCATAAATACTTCCATCTGGATTTCCGGTTGCAAATGTTAGCCCAGATGCCGTATTCATAATTCCGCCAAATATTCTGTCACCTGTGGCAATTACTTTACCCTCTTCGTTAACCTTTTTTCCAAAAGGAACATCCCATATTTTTTTTCCAGTCACTAGGTCAATCTTAGCTAATCCTCCCCAAGGAGGTTTAGAGGCTGGATTTCTATCCTTATTTAATAGAACTTGCCAAAACCCACGTGAAGAGATGAGGTTAGTTTTTAAAAGAAAATTGTCATACTTATCAAAATATTCAAAAATTTCTATATGTTTATCTTTTTTAATTTTATAAGGAATATCTAAACTCTCGTGCAAACTTTTAACTTTTTGATAATTCATAACAAATTCTGATTTTTTGCTTAAGGTAGAACCGACTAAAGGGGGATAAAATAAGTCACCTTCTCCCTCAAATTCAAAATAACCTCTCCTAGATACGCCATGGCATGAAGAACACTCAGCTAAATATACTTTGTCTTTAGGAGTAAAAGGGACATATGAATAAATCTTCTCTGAGAGCTCTATAACCTCTATCTCAGAATGATCCCAAGGAACCCAAGCAGCCTTAATTTCAGTAGATTCAGAATCATCATCAAAAAAATTTTGAAATCTAGATACTATCCTATCAAGGATGATGCTTATTCTGTCTGTGTAATAAACCCTTATTATCCATGGATCTCGATTATAAGGAACAACTAGGGAAGGGTTTTCTGAAGTAAAATCTATAGCTCCTCCAAACCATTCCGCTCCTCCATGTATTCCATACAAAACAACATCATAATTTATTGATGGAGGTAGAAAGAAGCCGGATCTAGCATGTCTTGTTTTATTTCCTACATATTCAAAATTTTCTTGGTCTAGATGAGAAAAATCATTTGCTAAATCAACAACCGTTGCCCAAAAAGGTTCAGGTATAAGAAATCTTTTTTGTTGGTCTGCTAGTTTCTCTTTAGGGATATCTGAAGCTTTAACGGTAACTAATTCATACGAATCCTTGTGGATTGGATGTCCAGTCTTAGCATTTAACAATAAAATATCTCCTGTTTTAGACAAAGCTACTACTGCTCGTGTTTTGTCGCCATTAACATCTATGTCTAAAATTATTGGATTTCCTAATAGATCTAAATCCCATACGTCGTGATCTATGTGTTGGAATTTCCAAACAATGTCTCCCGAAATTACATCTACAGCGATTAACGAAGTTAGTAAATTAGGTTCTTGACGACCCACTCCCTTAACGCCTCCTGAGCTACCTGTAACAGCGAATAATAATTTAGAAATAGGGTCAAAAGAAAAACCAGACCAAACTCTTGCAG
>CETH01063588.1_pt1 | contig 12895 bp, 15 predicted proteins | sample 361461 | NCBI WGS metagenome assembly CETH01 (sample SAMEA2622695, study PRJEB7988) | marine metagenome | isolation source: saline water (ENVO:00002010), including
AAAAAAATACGAAAATTCTTAGTGTGGATAATTTAATTTTTTTTTTTTTTAGTATTGAATTAGTAAAATAAAATTATATATAGATTTAATGGCAACAGTTAATGTAACAGATGAAAATTTTCAGACAGAGGTCATTAAAGCTAACAAACCAGTTGTAGTTGATTTTTGGGCAGAATGGTGTGGACCCTGCAAACAAATTGCTCCAACATTAGAAGAAATTTCAGATGAAATGGCAAACGATGTTGTAATTGCAAAACACAATATTGACAATGAACCAAACACTCCTACAAAGTACGGAATCAGAGGAATTCCTACAATGCTTCTTTTTTCAGGCGGCGAATTAAAAGCTACAAAAGTTGGAGCTACCACAAAATCAAATATTATTTCTTGGATAAAAGAAAATATTTAATTCAAATTTAAAACTTCTCCAGCAAGATATAAAGATCCAGTTATAACAATTATATCATTACCTTTTAGATCTATCGACTTAATAGCGTCTTTAATTGATTTTTTATAATTAATATTTTTAAAATTTTTTAATTTATTCATTAAGTCTTCACCATTAATAGCATTCGGCTGGTTTGGAATATCTACAGTTGTTAAAGAGGATATTTTATCTTTAAAATAATTTATATACTCTAGATGATTTTTGTTACTCATCATTCCTAAAATAACATGCTTATTACAATTTAGTGAGTCTAAGTGTTTACTTAAAACACTTGCCCCTAGAGGGTTATGAGATCCATCAATATATATTTTATTTCTTCTTGCTAAATTTTTTAATTTTCCATTAGTTATTTCCGAAAATCTCGCAACACTCTTAATTTTTTTTATTCCGTTTTTAATATTTTCATCAGAAATATTTATTTCTTCTATATTTCTTATTGCAGCTATAGCAGTAGATATATTAGATAATTGATATTCACCTTCTAAATTTGGCAGTGGAAGTTTAAGGCCACCATATTTATCTTCATAATAAAAAAATCCGTTTTCATTTAAAGAATAATTAAAATCTTTGTTAAAAATTGACTTTTCTGAAGAATTTTTTTCAATCGAATTTACTATTTTATTTAAAATTTCATTTGAGCTTTGTTTTGAAACAATAATTTTCGAAGTTAATAATGATGAAGTTTTTTCAAATATTATTTGATCTATTGTTTGTTTATTTTTTGGAAGCCAATCCAGATGATCCAAACCAATAGCTGTAATAATACTAGCCAAATTCGATTTAATTATAGAACACGCGTCTGCCCTATGAAATAAACCACTTTCTAAAAGATTTATGTTATTTTTGAATTTTTTAGCATTATAAAAATAAGCAGCAGTTAGTATTTCAAAATAAGTAATAGGGTCACCTGCGTTAATTTCTTTAACTTCAATCAATAATTTTGATAATTTTTCTTCTGAAATTTCATCATCATTATAAATAAATCTTTCATTTATTTTTTGTAAATGAGGACTTGTATAAATATTACAACTTATATTAGCATCTTTAAGAATTGCTCTAATAGCTTGAATTGTTGAGTATTTCCCGTTTGTTCCAATTACTGATATAAACTTTAAATTATCCTGTGGATTTCCAAGCTTTTTACATAGCTTTTTAATTCTATCTAAACTTAAATCGATTTCTTTAGGATGCAGCTTTTGCAGGCTGCTCAATATCTGTTGAAGTTTCATTTGATAATTTTGAATCTGCTTTGAAACTCTTTTTTAGCAATATTTCAAGTAATTTTCCAACTTCATTTGTTAAATCTTTTCTATTCAATACCTTGTCAACAAAACCATGTTTCTCAACAAATTCTGCAGTTTGAAAATCTGGACTCAACTCTTCTTTAACAGTTGCTTGAATAACTCTTTTACCTGCAAATGCAATTAAACAACCACTTTCTGCAAAGTGGATATCCCCTAGCATAGCAAAGGAAGCTGTTATTCCTCCAGCTGTAGGATCTGTAAAACATACGATATAAGGTAGATTATTTTTTTTTAGCTCATTTATTGCAAGTGTGGTTCTAGTCATGTTTGCCAAAGCGATTGGGCTTTCGAACATTCTTTGACCACCACCACAGGGAAAAAAAACATATGGAGTTTTATTATCTATTGCATGTTGTACTCCATAGATTATCGCTTCACCTTCTGCAGCACCTACAGACCCACCGATAAAATCAAAATTAATCGCACCAGCTGTTATTTGAATTCCATTAATTTGACCTTTTGCAATCATTACTGCACAGTTTTGACCAGTCTTTTTTCTAGCTTGTACCAATCTTTCTTTATAAGTTTTTGTATCTTTCCAATTTAATGGATCTTCAGTAGGTTGTGGTGTTTCAAGAATTTCATATCTATCTTTTCCAAAAAATATATCAAATCTTTGTATACAACTAATTCTATGGTGTTTTCCGCATGAATTGCATACCCATAAATTTTCTTCTAAATCTTTCTTAAGAACTGGTCCTTTGCAACAACTTGTCCAATCTGAATTAGCAATTTCCTCTTTTGTAGGAAATTTTTTTTTTAAATTTCTTTTTATTTTATCTCCAAGAGTCTTAATTTTTGTTAGCCAATTCATAATATTTTATTTTTAAGTTTTGCAACTAGCTTACTTACATTTGTGACAGGATTTTGTCTACTATTTAAACTTTTAGTAATTTCTTTACAAATTTCGCTTCCAACAACCACTCCATCTGAGTTTTTGAATGATTTAATTGATTTATTTGTAATTCCAAATCCTATAACACAATTTTTACTTTTATCTAATTTTTTAATTTTGTGATAATTTTCTAATATTTTTTTTGGTGGAATTTTTAATTTTCCACCTGTTGTTGATAACATGCTTATATAATATACCATATCATGAGAATCTTTTATTATTTTTTTCATTCTATCTTTAGATGTTGTTGGCGATAAAAGCTGAACAAAATTTATTGAATTCTTTTTACATTTTTTTGCAAATTTTTTATTTTCAGGCCAAGGCAAATCAACAACAATCAATCCATCAATATTTGATAATTTACAGTTTTTTAAAAAATTATTTTCACCATTTTGATAAATTAAATTATAATAGCCCATTAGTATTAAAGGTTTTTTAGAATTATTTTTTTTGAAACTTTTAGCAATTTTAAAAGTATCTTTTAATGTTGTTCCATTTTTTAAAGATCTATAAGTACTATTTTGAATTTGGCCTCCATCAGCTATAGGGCAATTGTGTAAAAAAGATAGTTCGAGAATATCTGCAAACTTAGCTATTGAATTTAATATTTTTATTGAATTTTTTTTTGTATTATCACCTGCAACTGTAAAAGTTACTAAGGCTGGCCTTTTCTCTCTTTTACAATCTTTAAAAGCTAGGCTAATTTTAGATATACCCATTATAATTTTCCCAATCTTTTTTTTAAAATATCTCTATCTTTATGTGCGTCACCACACGAATTTACAACAATAACTGTATTGTAATCTAATTTTGGTGCTAAATTTATTGCTTCTGCAAATGCATGACTTGGTTCTAAACTAGGTCTTATCTTTTCTAATTTGGTTACAAGTTGATAAGCTTTTAAGGCTTCTTCATCAGTAGCTGCGGTATATCTTGCCCTTTTTGTATCTTTTAAAAAACAATGAAGTGGGGAAACTCCTGGATAGTCTAATCCAGCACTAATAGATTCAGTTTCTTCTATTTGACCCTCTACATTTTGATTTACGTATTGAGCTGCACCATGGAGAATACCTATCTTAGAGCCATAAGTTAAAGGAGCTGCATGTCTTTTACTTTTTTTAGGTCCACCTGCTTCAATACCAATAAACTCTACTTGTTTTTTATCAAAATCCATAAATTCATTCCAAAAACCAAAACTTGAAGATCCTCCTCCAACACAGTTTAGCAACTTTATTTTTTTTGGAATTCTTCCAAATTCTCTTTTTATTTGTATCATAAGTTCTCTAGAAATTTGTGATGTACTCCATCCACAAATCTTAACAAAAATATTAGGACCAACAGTTGAACCTACGCACATATGTGTGGTATCGCAATTTGATACCCAATATCTCATACACTCACTAACAGCATCAACAAGTGTTTGGCTACCTGTATAAACAGGAACTATTTCAGCTCCATTTTCTCGCATAGCATCACAATTGGGTTTTTGCCTTTTTATATCTTTTGCTCCCATGAATATTTTACAACTTAATCCAAATTTCTTTGCAGCCATACTTAACATTTTGCCAGCGTATCCAGCTCCAGTGTCTCCACATACTGATTTTTTCCCAGATCTTTTTGCTAAAAGGCAATGAACTGTAGCATTATATATTTTATGAGCACCTCCATTTGCCTCTGATACAACTTTTGCCCATATTTGAGCACCACCTAAATGATTTGTTAAATTTTCTAATTTTATAAAAGAAGTTGGGGATCCAACCCAATTTTTGAAATAATAATCTCTTTCTTTAAGAAATTTTTTATCCATCCTTAATTTTTCAAATAAAAGTGTTAGATCTTCTACTGGTTTTTTTAAGGTCTCTGGAATAAAATTACCTCCAAATTTTCCACCCCAAAAACCAAATTTGTTGTGTTGATCAATTAATGGAATTCTTTTTTTTAGCCTCATATTTTTTCAACTAAATTTAGCAATTTATTAATTTTATTTATATCTTTTTTACCATCATTATTTTCTAATGCTCCCGAAATATCTATGTGAAAATCTTGGTTTTTTAAACTAGGAATATCATTTATTTGAATATTTCCTGCAATCATTTTGTTTGAGGAGCAAGTAATATCATTTAACAGACTATGATCAAAGCTTTGAGATTTATGGTATCCTTTTCCATCAAAAAGAATAATGTCTGAAAATTCTGAATATTTTTTATATTTGTCAACATCTTCTTTATTTGAAACTGTAATAGCAGTTATTATTTTTATTTTATATTTTTCTTTAATTTCTTTAGTTCTTTTAGGACCAACATCATAAAGTTGATAATAATCAAAATTTAAATATTTAATTTTTTCTAAAATTTCGTCAGATGGTTTAACAAGAACTGAAACAAAGTTAATTTTTTTTTTATCAACACTTATTAAATTTTTTAATATTTCAAATTCAACAAATCTTTTACTTTTTTTATAATTCGTAATAAAACCAATAAACTTTGGCGGGTATGGGTGATTTAAAATATAGTTTAAGGTTTTAAGATCGGAGATCCCACAAATTTTTAAGCCCTTAATCATTATTTAAATGATCAATTAATTTGTTAATATTTTTTTTAATATTTCCCTTAGTAATTGGTCTTCCTATTACTAACCAGTCGCTTCCATTTTTATAAGCATCTCTAGGTGTTAAAATTCTTTTTTGATCATCTTGTTTGGAGCCAAACCTAATCCCAGGTGTAATTATTTCTTTTTTAAAAACTTTTTTTACTAATTTTACTTCTTGAGCGCTGCATACTATAGCATCAAGTTTTGCTTTATTTGCTATTATAGCCTGATTGAGGACAATTTTTTTTAAATCTTTATTAAATCCAATTTCTCTTAATGCTTTATTATCTAAAGAAGTAAGCATTGTAACACCTATTAATTTAGTTTTTCCAGACACTTTTTTTGCAGCTTTAAGTGCCTCTAAACCAGAACTAATATGTATCGTTACATAGTTAACTTTCATGTCTCTTATTGCTTTTATTGCTGACGCACATGTATTTGGAATATCATGAAGTTTTAGATCAGCAAAAACTATCTTATTTTTAAGATTGCTTACAAAACTTCTTCCATGTTTAGAGTTTAAGAATTCTAAACCAAATTTATATCCAACTATTATTTTAGTGTTTTTTGTGCTTTTAATTATTTTTTTTATGCTAGATATATTTGTGGTATCGCATGCTACAAATATTTTGTTATTCATTATTTAAATCCTTAAACCATTTTTTGGACATTTTGAAATGAACTATTTTTTTTTCTGGAACTTTTACCTTTTCATTTGTTCTGGGATTTCTAGAAATTCTCGCTTTTTGAATTTTAGTTTCTAAAGTAAAGATATCTCTCAGCTCGACTCTCTCATTTCTTATAAGTGCACTTTCCATATTAGAAATTACAATATCTATAAGTTTTGATAAATTTCTATTCAAAAAATTTGGATAATTAGAAGATAATTGTTTAAGTATTTTTGATTTTACTAAAGCCAACTAGCTATTCTTTGTTCTTTTTTTTGTTATCCAATTTATCAGATAGAGATGAAAAAGGAAGATTTTTTCCAGAAAGAGGAGAAGAGAATTTTGAGACAGCTTCTTTGTTTTGTAATTCCTCTAAAAGCTTGATACTCAGACTCACTTTTCTTTTTGCAAAATCTAATTCACTTATTGCCACATCTATTCTTTCGCCACCTACAAATCTAGATGGTCTTGCATCAGAAGCACTAATTGCAATTTGAGATTTTTTAATTAAAAATTCTAGATTTGATCCCTCAGGGCTTACCATAATTCCCTTGTTATCAGAAGAATTTACTTTTACGGTTATAAAATCGTTTAATTTTTTATCTTTAAACCAATTAAAAGGATCTTCCTGGGTTTGCTTTAAACCTATTCTTACTTTTTGTTCATCTATTTTAATTTCTAAAATTTTTACTTTAAGCTTATCACCTTTTTTATATTTTTTTATTTCGTCATCAGGATTACCCGTATATGAAAGATCATTTGCATGAAGGAAACCATCTATTTCAAAATCCTTTAGTTTTACATAAATAGCATAATCATTTACACTACCAGCTATTCCTTCAATTTCTGATCCAACTGGAAACTTTTCCTCTAAAGCTTTATATGGATTTGGTTTAGTTAATCGATGAGAGATTGCTACTCTTCTTTTTTCTTGATCAATATCAGTTATTACGCATTCAATTTCATCCCCAATCTTAAACATTTTTTTTGCAGATACATTTTTTTTCGACCACGTTAACTCACTTGAATGAAGCAAGGTTGTTAAGCCTGGCTCCAATTCACAAAAACAACCGTAGTCAGCTATTTTTACAATTTTAACTTTATAAACTTTATTTAGTTCATAGTTTGATATGTGATCAAATGGATCTGGTGAAAGTTGTTTTATAGAGCATCCAACTTGAAGTTTTTCTTTATCAACACTTATTACTAGCAATTTATGTTTCTCACCAATGTTAAAAACTTCTTCTGGATGATTTATTCTAGAATATGATATCTCTTGTAAATGAACTAATACATCTAGTTCACCATTATTAACATCAAAAAAACAGCCAAAAGAACTATAACTTTTTACAACTGCATTTTCAATTATATCCCCTACTTTATATTTTTCTATAATTTTTGCTTTATCTTCTTTTTTACCTGATGTAACTATTTGTCTTCTCGAAACACATGCGTTTCCTCTAATCTTATCTAATTTAATTAATGCAAATTTTTGTGGCTCATTTATAAGATGTGAAATATCTTTAAGTGGTTTATCACTAATTTGCGAACCAGGGCAGAACATCAAACTTCCAGTATCAATATGTTCTACTATTACTCCACCTTTGCATTTAGATTTAATCTTACCTATTATGGGTTCATTATTTTCGTAGGCTTTCTCTAACAATTTCCATCCTTTTATTTTCTGAGCTTTTGTTGCTGATACAATTACATCTCCTTTTGAGTCTTCAATCTTTTCTAAAAATACTGATATTTTTGAACCTTCTTTTAGATTGTCTTGAAGATTTATACTTTTTACCTCATTTATATCAATTACTGGTTCAGACTTTAGACCATCAATATACAAAAAAATATATTTTTCTGTTATTTTGGTTACCGTACCTACTACAATGTTTCCTTCTTGAATTTTAGTTTTAGAAAGTTGGCTATTTAAAAGTGTTTCGAATTCTTTATTTTTTTCTGAGTTAAGCTCTTTATATATTTCCATTTATTTTTTTTTTTATATTTCTCCTAACCAATTCAACAACTTTGGTCCTCATTTGCTTAATTGTTAAATTTGTGGTGTCAACTAATACAGCACCTTTTACAAAAAGCAAAGGGCTTTCTTTTCTATTTTTATCACTAAAATCCCTTAATTTTAAGGCTTTTTGCACCTCGTTAATTTTTATTGAAGAATTATTTTTTTTAAATTCTTTAAATCTTCTTATTGCTTTTTTTCTTACAGAGCATCTAAAAAATAATTTTAAGTCAGCACTAGGTAAAATTTTTGAAGCAATATCTCTTCCTTCGATAATTGCAAATTTATTTTTTTTAATAAAATCTAACTGATATTTTTTTAAATAATTTCTTATGTATTTTTTTTTTGCAATTATTGATGACAAATTAGTAACATTTTGATTATACAAATTTTTTGAATTTAATTTTTTTTCTGATATTGATTTAGAAATCTTTTTAATTATATTTTTATTATAAAAATTCCCATTTTTAATAATTTTATAAGCAACGTATCTATACAATTTACCAGATGAAAGTAATTTAAATTTAAATTTTTTTGAAATAATTTTACTTGCTGTAGTTTTACCTGATGCACTACTTCCATCAATTGCGATATGGAAACTTTTAATTTTTTGTATCATATTTAAATTTAGCACCTAATTTTTTTAAAATTACTAAAAAATTAGGAAAAGAAGTTTTTATAGACTCTGAATTTTCTACTTTCCAATTTCCACCCAAGGTTAATGCAGCTATACATGACAACATAAATACTCTATGGTCTTTTCTAAAATTACTTATTTTAAAATTTTTGCTTAGTTTAAGATTTGGATTTCCATGTATTTTTAAACTATCCTTTTTCTCAAAAATTTTAACTCCAATCATTCTTAAAATATCACTAGCTATTTTGAGCCTATCACTTTCTTTATGTCTTAATTCTGAAATACCTTTAAAATGTGAAATACCTTTGGATTTAGCACTTACTAAAAAAATTAATAAAAATTCATCTATAGCTTTACTATTCAAATATCTTGGGCAATTAATCGATTTTAGATTTTGTTTGCTTTTAACAAAGATGTCACCAATTTCTTCTCCTTTATAAATTTTTTTATTTTTAATCTTTATACCCGCATTCATTCTATTTAATATCTCAATGATTCCTGTTCTGGTTTTATTTACATTAACGTTTTTTATAACTATTTTTGAGTTTTCTGAAAGCAAGGTTAATACAATAAAAAAAGCACTAGAGCTTATATCCCCTGGAATAATATAATCGAATGAATTGTACTGCTTCAATCCTCTAACTTTTATTTCATCGTAATTTTTATCAGATTTTATTTGTATTGGTATATTTAGATATTTAAATAATTTTTCTGTGTGATCTCTAGATTTAATACATTTAATTTTTGTAATTCCTGGGGTATTAAGAGCAGCCAACATTATTGAACTTTTTACCTGTGCGCTTCCTTTTTTTTCAAGATAATCAATTGGCCTTACAAACCTTGTCCCCCTTATTTTAATTGGAAGTTTTTTATTTTTCGAAGTTATTTTTACACCAAAATTAGTCAATGGTATTATTACTCTTTGAAAATCTCTTTTTTTTAAACTTTGGTCTCCTGTGATTATTATATTCTTTTCAAATTTTACCAGCATTCCTAATATTAATCTGGATAGTGTGCCAGAATTATTTGCTTTAATAACTCTATTATTGTTTGTGGCAAAGTTGTTAAGTCCTTTACCAAATATTTTGAAATAATTTTTTTTTTTTACAACTTTTATACCTAAAGATTTAATTGCATTAATTGCACTAATTACATCTTCTGATTCTAAAAGATTATAAATTCTAGAACAACCTACGGCTTGCGAAGCCATTAATACACACCTTATTGATATACTTTTGTCCGAACTTACTTCAATCTTTTTATCGAATTTATTAATTTTATTGATAATTAAAACAGATTTATTCATTAAACTATTAACTTAACTTGAAAGTATCGCCAAAATAAATTTGTTTTGCGTTTTGATCATTCATAAGTTCGTTTGGAGAACCTTCGGCTATAATTTTTTTATTAGCCAATACTACAGCCCTGTCACAAATTGCTAAAAGATCACGAGCGGCATGGTCTGAAATTATGCAACATCTAGTACTGTCCTCAGTTTGTAGATTTACAATAGTTTCTTGTAAATCTTTTGTAGACATAATATCCAGACCTTGAAATGGTTCGTCCATTAAAATAATTTTTGGATCAGACATCAGTGCCATTGCAATACATAATTTTTTTCTTTGTCCACCAGATAAATATTTTGCTTTAAGATTTTTAACTGCATCTAAAGAAAACTTAGAAATCATTTTTTCTACTTTAAAGTTAATTAAATCTTTTTCTTTTATAGATACTTGGCCAACAGCGATCAAATTATTTACACAAGTCAATTCTGAAAAAACTCCACCAGATTGTGGTACAATACTTAATTTAAAATTTAATGCTCTTTCATATATTGGTATATTAGTTACATTTTTTCCATTAATGGAAATATTTCCATAATCAGGTTTTATAAGCCCAACTACAATATTAAATAAAGTAGATTTCCCCACTCCATTTGGTCCTAATAAACCACAGATTTCCCCTTCCCTAAATTTTAAAGAGATGCCATCTAGCACTTGCCTTTTATTATATGAAAGAGAAATATTTTTTAATAAAATTTTATTTATCTGTTTTTTAAAAGTCTTTATTCTAAATTTTTTAATAATTGCCATTTTTTATTTTTTGTTTATTTCAATTTTTTCTCTTTTTTCATTCATTTTTATATTTATATTTCCTGTTAAAAAATTCATATTAATTTGATCAGCCTTAGCTCTTGAGGTTTCATTTTTAAAAAATACATTATTATACATATTAGCAATATTTTTGTTAAAAATTAAATCTAAATTATCACTTGTAACAATATTTGAACTATATTTTATTTTTACATTATTAAAAAATTTAGTATTCAAATTGTCATAATCATACTCAGCATGATCAGCATTTATCGAAATTTCAGGCTTACCTACTAGGTTTATTTTTGCTGTTACTTGATCTAAATGGATTATATTTTTATTTTTCCTATCTGTTTTTCCAAATTTAGACTCTAGTAAATATATATTTCCTTTTGCGTCTTTTGATTGATAAACTAGGTTTTCAGTAATTTCACTATGACTATTGTCATTTTCTTTTTCAGTTTCTTCATTTGAATTTAAAAATACTTCACCAGTATCGTTATTATTATTAGGTAACTCAACAATTTTTGAATCTTTACTTAAATAAAAATAGAAAATGTACCATAATATAAAAAATAATATTATTAAGAGTAAAAATTGAATAAGTATTTTTTTATACATTTATTGTATATTTGCATTTAAAATATTATGAATAGTAATTATTCCTAAAGTTTTTTTTTGATTTTTTTTATCATGAATACATAAACAGGTAACTTTTTTTAAATTCATAATAGATAAAGCTTCTGCAGCAATCATATTCCTTTCAACAGAAATTGGGTTTCTCTTCATTATATTTTTTGTAATAAGTTTTTTTATATCACTATTTTTATTAGATATTCTTTTAATATCTCCATCACTTATAATTCCCATTGTTTTTTTGCTTCTATTTCTTACAATCAAAACTCCTTGATTAAATTTATTCATAACTTTAAGAGCATTATTCATTAAAACATTTTCTCTAATAAAAGGAACTTTATTTCCTTTCAACATTAATTCCTCTACAGTTTTTAATTTTGCACCTAGACTTCCACTAGGGTGAAATTTTTTAAAATCAAATTTACCAAACTTCCTGTACTTCATTGTTGCTATTGCTAAACAATGACCAATACTCATACTCATTAATAAACTTGATGTAGGAACTATTGAATTAGGATCAGCCTCTGGAATTGACGGAATTAATAGATTAATATCACACGCTTTTGCTACTGTAGAGTTTATTTTAGAAACTATACCGATAAGTGTGATCTTTCTTCTTTTACAAAAATTAATTATAGAAAATGTCTCTTCAGTTTCTCCACTGTAAGAAATTAAAATCACAATATCATTTTTTTCAATAGCACCTAACGAACCATGGCCTGCATCATTTGCATCAACAAAAAAACTAGAAATTCCTACAGACGAAAAAGTGCTACTCAGAATTGCTCCGATAGAACCCGATTTTCCTGTTCCTGAAAATATTACTTTACCATTTTTTTTATTTAATATTTTATTAACAGCTTTATCAAAAGATGAGTTTATTGTTTTATTAAGTTTTTTTATAGCAGCAGATTCTTCTTTGATAACTTTTTTTGCAATCGTTTTAAAATTTATTTTTTTCATTCTAATGTTCAAAAGTAGATAATTTATAACCTGAAATTTCCATATCAACCATCACTGGTATTACTGCCATACACTTTTTAAAAAGATCCATTCTTTTTTCCCTGGTAAGCATTTTTATTAATTTATCTTTTATCTCAAATAAGTATTCAGTATCTTGAGCCGCATAATTTATTTGTTTCGAGGAAAGATTTGGATTGCCCCAATCACTTTGTTGTTCTTTTTTAGAAATATCTTTTCCACACAATTCTTTTACTAAATCCTTATAACCATGTGCGCTAGAGGCAGTTCTTGCAATTTTTGATGCAAGTTTTGTACAGAAAATATTTTTAGGCTCAACTTTTAAATGATACTTTAACCACATTAAATCTTGTCTAGCATAATGCATAACAAATTCAGTTTTTGGATTTGATAAGACTTTAACTAGATTTGGAGCTTCATAGGTTTCACGATTAAGTTTAATCAAATAAAATTTTTTTGATTCAAGGCCCAACTGAACCAATGTTAATGGATCTCTTCCTAAAACTAAGCCAAGTGCCTCATTATCAATGCCAATCACCTTTTCTTTTGATAAGTCAATATCTGGAGGTAAGTCACCATCAAAAATTTTAATGTTATTCATTATAATTTTATATATACGTTATTCAT
>CETH01099586.1_pt1 | contig 12891 bp, 11 predicted proteins | sample 361461 | NCBI WGS metagenome assembly CETH01 (sample SAMEA2622695, study PRJEB7988) | marine metagenome | isolation source: saline water (ENVO:00002010), including
CAAAATTAGCATCTTTGATTATTGTCATAATAGATTGAAGGTCGTCTCTCTTCTTGCCAGAAATTCTAATTTGCTCACCTTGGATTTGGGCTTGGATCTTGAATTTTGATTGCTTCACTAGCATTGTAATCTTTTTAGCCAGTTCTCGATCAATACCACTTTTTAAAAATATCTTCTGAGAAGCTCTGAAATTTGAGGTTTCAATCTTTTGAGGATCAAGACTCTTTACATCTATATTTCTTTTCACAAGTGACTCTCTTAGGATTGGCATCATTTGATTTATCTGGAATTCCTCTTGAGAATTCAAGGTGATCTCTTCATTATCCAATAAAAATTTTGAGTCGGTTCCTTTGAAATCAAACCTATTACTAATAATTCTATTTGCTTGATCTATAGCATTTAGTAGCTCATGAGAATCAATTTCTGATTGAATATCTAGTGAGGGCATAATTTAGGTCTCCAAATAGTGATTGTTCGATACTATATTTTATCAAATGAATTAGATAGAAGAACGCATAATGGCCAGTGGGTCTAATGCTAATGTATCCCCAAAATGCTATCCTAAGGATATAAATTTAGGAGATTCTTATGAAAAAAGTACTACTAGGCATATGTGTATTACTGCTCGCACAAACATCTTTTGCAGGACATCATGAAAAAAATGAGGGATCTGCAAAAACAATCATAGGTTATGAAATCATAGACGGGGAAAGACTTGATATTGCGGCTGGAAAATCCTCTGCCGTCGATATTTGGGTTGAGTATGTTGAAGCACACAATGAGCGTGATCTTGAGAAAATAGATAGCATGAATGCTGATGACTTTGAAGGTCGAGCAGCCAACGGGCTCATAGTTAAAGGGAAAGAGGCTCATGCTGATTTTCTTAAAGAATGGTTTGCAGTATCTGATCCATCATGGAAATTCAACTATGCAATGGCAAACGATGTTATCCAAGCAGATGGATCTGCAGATCACTGGGTAACGTCACTCTATACATTGACTGACACCGTAAATGGCGAAGAAGTTGTCAGGGAAGAAATGTTTGATGTACAAATTGAAAATGGAAAAATTAAAAACATAATGGTGGCATCAAGGGCAGTTATCTCTGAAGAGTGATGGAATTGAAACAAGAGCCCCTTTATTCAAAGGGGCTTTTTTTAAATTAAAAAATATCTAATGATCATTTCCTCTGATTGCAAAATATGTACCCAAAAGAAGTAGGAATAATTGCTCACTAGCAAATAATACAGAACCTCTCTCTCCAACAAATATTGCCCAATCTGAGTGTGCCAATAAAAGCGCTCCAATCATTATTACCATAACTGCCCCACCAGATAATCTGGTAATTAAATTCCCAATTAATGGGGCACTCATACCTATCAATCCTCCAATTAAGATTCCAATACCAGACAATATTTCCCCCCAAGCAACTAAAAAAGCTATTAAATCAGCAAAAGGTATGCCTTTTGAAGCCAGCCAATCAACAAAGCCTTGTTGAATTGGAATTTTTCCATAACCATGAAGAAAAAAAGATATCCCAAGTCCAATTCTCAATATATAAGAGGAATGATTTTTTAAGGGTCTCGCAAGTTTCTCTAGAAGATCGTTTAGTTTATTCATAAAATTGACTCCGTTATTAGAAATTATTTTAAAAAATGAAAGTCTTTAAATCCATTAATCAATTCTTAATAAAATATGAATTCTTGGTACTAATGACGCTAGCTGCTTCGATGCATTTGGCTCAAAGGAATCTTGGTATAGAAGGTCTTGGTAATGTAGGAACATTACTCTTTCTGATAGCTATCGTTTCATTCTCAATGAAGAAATACATCAATAAGAAAAAATGATATATAAACAGATGATTAAAGATGCCACAGAGGCATCAAAAAAAACTAAGCCACTTTCAAAGAGGCAAATCACGTCAATGCTATGCGAGATTTGCCCTGAGCTTGATCAAAAAGATCTGATGAAGCTGAAATTATTCAATCTAAAGCTCTTACTTGGCTTGTTAAGATAAATCTTAGAAAAATTTACTTAAATTCAGTAACCTAATAGTAATAGTTCAGATAAGGGGATGACTATGGAAGCTATATATTATATAGCCATATGCGTTGGTGTAATAGCAGCACTGTTTATACTGGCCTCATTTGTTATTAAAGACTAATAAAAGATTACTCTTTATTCATTAGAATCATTCGATCTCTGCGAGTGAGAATTGACCCAATACTTGTGTTTCAAAAGTCAGAGTGTTCTTCTCAAGATCAAGCTTATTTTTATACCCCTTTCTGACCTTAGGATGAATCTCAAATGATTCTGTAAGCTCGTTATAGACCATCGGTAAAATATTTGTTGGATTAGTTACTTTCTCTATGTCGAAGGCAATTGTAATTTCAGCAGGTACGTTAAATGTTGTTCTATACGGGCCGAAAAAAACCGTCTCTGAAACAGCATTTGAAATTGTTGGCATTGCCTTTCTAGGAGAAGAAAGACTTTGTGTACCTATGACCGCATTAAAATCATCCTTCGCACTATCCAAGTAGTCTGAGATCTCATTATATTCATTGATTGCTCTAACTGCCTTAGGTCCTGTGTTTGGCTTTTGATCAGATAAAGGCCGCCAGCGATTATCCCAAGTATAAGATTCTGGAATATTTGGATTTGGATCGGGTTTAATTACCATTTTTGCTCCCTTTAGCAATCCCTCTTTGACTTCTACTATCCCTCCATTCTTCTTGGTAACTTTTCCTTCTGCCAAAATACTGATATCCAAATCTGGAAAAATACCCAACCTTTCAATTCCACCTCGAATTCTGTTTGCATAATTGATTGCTATTTCGTCAGAATAATCCTCGAATGCTTCCATCAGCTGAATTCTTGTAAAACCCTCAGGGCAAATAAAATTAATGGCTTCAGCCTGCTCATATTTACCTGGAGCGAGATATTTTTCACACCATGTAACACTCAGTTCCCCTTGATGGATTTCTTCAATTGAGTTCAGAGGAAAATTTAGCGCCTCTCTCATGTTTATGATTAAAACCCAATATGTATAGCCCCAATGAGATAACTGAATAATGACTTCCTCCTTATTTTGATTCAGAATTGCATCTTCAATTGCTTCTCTTAAATTTGTATATCGAAGAGGATCCTCTTTGTATCCAAGCTGATTCCCACTAAATAGCGCGTACGAATATAGATTATTTGTTCTAGCATCCTCTGAACCAAAACCATTGGTCTTATGGAAAGAAATATTGTGGTCATTTTCATTTTGCTCTATATATCTTTTAAAACTCAAAAAATTTAAATAAGCATTTTCATGAAAGACTTCATTGATAAAAGGTGCAGCATTGGACATTGGGCCTCTCGGATTTGATCCTGGCCATGGAAGTCCGAAAGTCGTATATATTACTGAAACATCAGCACCTGACTCTATGTACTTCAAGTGACGTTCTAAATTCTGATGCATGATGTGATTGTATTCAGGCGTCCTTCCATACATCCTGACTTGGTTGATATTGTAATCTTCAACATCAAAACCAGCCCTGCATAATGCTTGCAGAGAAAGGTGTAGGTCCCAGAAATTATTAGCATAGATATTGTGGTCAGCAATAGGCTTAGCTAGGACAATATTTTTATAGCCATTCCTTGCAGCACGAGCAATTGTATCTTTCAAATGCTTGGTCTCACCTGGAACATTGGAATAAAATCCTTCCGTCACCTTAATCCCTTCCTTGAAGTAATCCTCAACCCATTCTGCAATAAAAGGATCCTTTACAGTCTCCGATGAATCGTATTCATTAAAAAATACCGGCGCATTGATATCCCAACCCATCATGCCGGCAACTCTTGCTTTGTAGGCCTTATCCACCTCATAGAAATCATTGACACCATTGGGTTGTTTAATGATATAGATACCATTCAGATAATCTTCTCCAGTTCTTGGATCTGGAGTGTATCGAGTCAAAGGGAAACCACCGGTGTCTGATGTTGAGTTTGGATTATAGTCCTTCATTGCTATAACCTCTATGCCATCAAGATCTCCTCTTTTTAGAATGGGAGCATCTCCTCCTGCGAATGGAAACTCTCCAGACTTGTTATCTATAACCGGTATATATGTCTGACCATCATCACTGACCTTGTATGCGCCTAAGTTATCCCATAGCCTTTCCATTCCATCTACCTTTCTTCCTAAAGCAAAAGGTAGTCTTGAGATTTCGACTTGAAAGGGGAAAGTTCCCACATGCCACTGGGTACATGCTTGATTTGGAGAAATTACCCTCTCTCCTCCTGATGTTCTCCAAAAAAGATAGTCATCATAAGCTTTATTGAATCCTTCTGGCGTACCCCAGCCAGATAATATGACAATTGGTTTATCTTTTTCCTTAAGAGTTACAGGTTCATCGTTTTTATCTAAAAGGACTGCAGGAGCATATCCAGAGGCAGGAATGTATGTATTATTGATAAAAAATAATGCCAGAAATAATGCATAAAAGCTGAGAATAAATATAAGTGCAGTTCTTAGTCGTCGCAATTATTTATCCCCTTTCATAAATATTGAGTAACTCTAAGCTTTAATCAAAGACAAGGAGATTTCAACATCTTAATTTTACGATTATACAAATATATCTATTTTATTGATTTGTAGATCGTTAATTATTTGTTAGTCTATTTCTGAAACTTTTAACTATGGGGAAATTAAAATGTACTCAAAAGCTTTAAATATATTGTGTAAAAGCATTCTAGTAGTGCCTTTTCTGGCTACATCAATGGCTTCTATTTCAGCAGAATTAGAAGAAATTGTAGTTACAGCCCAAAAAAGGAGTGAATCCTTACAAGAAGTACCTATTTCTATCGTTGCTTTTTCGGGAGATGAAATTGAAAGGCTTAATATTAGCAATACAATCGATCTTGTGAAAAATATACCTGGTATGACAGGCGTGAACAATGTGGGCTTACCACAGGCTGCTGCTTACTTTATCAGAGGTATTGGACAGGACGAGTCGGTATCAACGATGGATCCTGCAGTTGGGACGTTTGTTGATGGTGTTTTTATGTCGAGACAAATTGCTAATAATTCAAGGCTCTATGATCTAGAAAGTGTTGAAGTCTTAAAGGGACCACAAGGAACTCTTTATGGAAGAAACACAACAGGTGGAGCTGTTCGAATCATTACACAAAAACCAACTGAAGAAACAGAAGGCTGGGTAGATTTAGCATACGGTGAATTTGAAACGTTTGAGGCATCAGCCAAGTTCAATTTCCCTATTACAGACAATCTATTTGCAAAACTTACGGCATTTACAATTGATCAGGGTGAAGGTTTCCTCGAGAATGTTACATTAAATAGAGACCAATGGAAGAGAGACGCCACTGGTGCAAGAGCTCAATTCTTGTTTGTTCCAAGTGATCGTGCAGAAATACTATTTACAGTAGAGCAAACAGAAGACAACACCGGTGGTATTGTCGGTGCGAATAAATTGAGTGCTTGTTGTGGTGATGACATTTATAAAGTAGAAAGTGGTCTTGAAAATACTTGGGCAGAAACGGATTTTACTGCCTACAGTATGAAGGCAACAGTTGATCTTCAGAATGATACGCAAATGGAAATTATTCTCTCAGACCATGACTTAACCCATAGTTTTAATAATGATTATTCTGATCAAGTGGTTCCAGCATATTCAATTCCGAATCTAAGTAATCATGAACAAAAAAGTTATGAGATCAACTTCACTGGATCAGGTGGTAATGTTCAATGGGCAGCTGGAGTATCGCATTATTATGAAAAGAGTCACGTACTCTTTGGTGATGCATTGTTCCTATTTGGCGGTGCTGTTGCTGGAACATTCATGCGAGATTTGACAAATACCACAGACGCGACAGCAATTTATGCTGATTTTGACTTTGATCTTGGAAATGGATGGGGTCTAACAATTGGTGGTCGATACACAGATGACGACAGGGCAGTTGATGTAGAACAATTTATTGATCTCAATGGTGTGCCTTGGACAGCCAGGACAAAAGAAAATTTCATGGACAGAAGTGGTTGGCTATCCACAGCTGCAATTGGTTCTCCATTTGATAACGCAACAGTTGAGGCACTTGGAACACTTACATCAATCGATGTAAATGAGTTCACTAGCCGAATCGTTGTTGATTACCAGCCTAATGACAATATGATGTTCTATGCCAGTGTAGGTGATAGCTTCAAAGGTGGTGGCTGGGCATCAAGGGTTACTGCAGCTTCAGATTTTGTAGACCTAAGACCTGAATATGTGGACAACGTTGAATTTGGGATGAAAAGCCAATGGATGGATGATGCTCTGAGATTGAATATCACTTATTTCAATGCAGATTATACAGATCTACAAATTACTGCTATTGATCAAGTAACTGGGGCGTTTGTTTATTCCAACAAAGCTGATGCTGAAGTTGATGGTTTTGAAGGAGAGCTACTCTATGCTGCAAATGATAACTTAACCTTGTTTGCAAACTTTGCAACTCTTGATGGTGGTTATACAGAACTTCGACCAGGAGCCGAAGGTATTGCTGATAAGGATCTAAAAAGAACTCCAGACTTTTCATACAGACTTGGAGTTGTTTATGACACCCTCCTTGAAAATGGTGAGCTAAACTTCACAGGTGTTCTAAATCGTGAAGATGAGTATTTTAATAATCAAAATAATACTCCAGCTGGTCTAAGGCCTGCTGTCAGCAAGATTGATCTTACTTTCACATATGTACCAAATGATGGCAATTGGAGAGTAATGGCTGGATGTACAAATTGCTCAGATAAGGAGGCAATCCATTCTACATTGGATTTTGTTGCCCTTGGTTTTATTACTCAATTCCAAGATCTACCTAGACTATGGAGAGTATCTTACAAATATAACTTCTAAATGAATCAATCATAAAAAAGGCCGGCTAATTGAGCCGGCCTTTTTTATAGTCAAAATGAAATACAATAAATTACTGGATTTGATGGAACGAGGTGGTTTCTTATTTTTTTGGGCTTTTAAACCAATAATGGGTTTTGTAAATTTTTTAAAAAAAAGATCTATGAAAGATTGATCTACTCAATCAGGAATAGTCCCTTAACATCTTTTTAAGCTCCAATGAATGCTGTTCTTCTTCGCCGATCTTAGTTCTAGCAAACTCTTCCAAAAAGACTGATTTATTCTCTACTTCTTTTAGGAGCCCATTGTATAAACTCAAAGCATGCAACTCATGATCTAGACTTTCTTGAAGAATATCCTTTATAGAATGTTTATGCGTTTCCTCAATTTCAGCTATTTTCTGACTGGGATGCCCTTCTAAGCCACTCAATAATTCACCAGCTTCCTGAGCATGAAGAAGTGACTCGTTTGCTTGCGCTTGCAAGAATTCAACGATTGGAATACGGTAAGGCCCGCTGACCATCATTGCTGAGTGCGTGTATCTGACAACACCTGCTAATTCATATTTCATGATGTTATCTAGGATCTTGCAGGTTTTTTTAATATCTAGTTTTTTCATATTTATAAATCTTATGTTTTATATTCTGACTAAGATTCTATAGTGGATTCGAAGTAATTCAAGTTTCCCGCAAATCAATGCTAATTTTCTTTGACTGATGTGCTTCATGTTGTGAGAATTAGATTATGAATTTCAAATTTATATTTTTCTTAATACTTATATTTTCAACACAGGCTACATTCGGGAGAGAAAATCCAAATATAAAAAAAATTGATGAGCCTGAAACAATCTTATTTATTGGCAATAGTTACCTTTATTACAATGACAGCCTTCATAATCACTTTAAGAGAATTGTTGAGGAATATAAAAGTGATTTCGATGGTGGAGCTTCTGTAAAATCATCAACAATTGGTGGATCCAGACTCAAACATCATGATGTTGAGAGACTAATTCAGCCAAAAGCAATTAGCTCAATTGATAAATTTGAATTGGTTATTCTTCAGGGTGGGAGCTCTGAGCCACTGAATGAAGCAAATAGAAAAGAATTTTCATACTTTGCTAAAAAACATATCGATGCTATTAAAATGAATGAATCTGAAGCTGCACTATACATGACCCACGCTTATGTCAAACCACACAAACGATTCATAAAGAATCAAATAGGACTCATATCTGATACATATACAAAAGTAGGTAATGAAAATCAGGTAATGGTTATTCCTGTAGGCTTGGCTTTCGATCTGGCATATCGTGAAAGACCCGATATCCAATTACATGAACGAGATGGAACTCATCCAAATCTTTTAGGGACATATCTTGCAGCATGTACTGTTTTTGCAAGCATCTATGATAAATCCCCCATTGGTATAAAATACGATTACTCTGGCGCAATCAAGGAGCAAGATAGGAAATTTCTACAAAGAATAGCGGATGAAGCAACATCTAATTACTTCAACAAGATCTTAAATTAAAGGAAACCATATGAGCGGTCAAAAAAATTACCTAGTTACTGGTGCTAACAGAGGACTTGGACTTGAATTTACAAAACAAATACTACAAGCAGGCAACAATGTTTATGCTGCTTGTAGAAATATCAATGACATTGAAGATTTAGATTTATTATTTGCTGAATATAAAGACAAATTGATTGTTGTTAATTTAGATATCAATGATCACGATTCGATACTCAAATTAAGTAAAAAGCTGAAAGATATTTCAATTGATGTCATGATTAACAATGCGGGTACCATTGGTCCACTACCCTACTTTGAAAACACCTTCAAGCAACACTATGGAACCATCGATTATGATGTTTGGTCTGATGTCTTTAAAACTAATCTATTTGGTCCAGTTAAGATGGCAGAAACATTTCTAGAAAATATTGAAAATGGGAACGAAAAAAAAATGATCTTCATTTCGAGTGTAGTCGGCTCAATTGCGGATGACCATCAAAAGGCTTTTGCATATGCAACCAGTAAAACTGCACTCAATAAATCTGTGGCATTATTGGCTGATATCCTTAAAGAAAAAGAAGTCAAGGTGCTTGCCATGTGTCCAGGCTATGTAAAAACAAGAATGAATGGTGGTGGAGCAAATCTTGAGCCTGAGGAAAGCATTGCGGGAATGCTCAAGCAAATCGAAAAATTGGATATTGAGTCTTCTGGAAGTTTTGTTCGATATAATGGCGAAAGCATCAATTGGTAAAAGATTGGGCTTAATAAGATCAATTGATAGCATTGTTGTTGGTGTGCAAAACATCGATAAAGCAACCGATCTATGGGTCAATCAATTTGGTCTTGATATTGTCTCAAAAAGAGATGGAATTGATATTGATCTATCAAGACTGTGGCAACTCAATGACGATGAGGTAATCAAACAAGCTTTGCTTGCAACTCCTAAAATTGATGTAGGAAAAATTCATCTTGTTCAATTCAAAAATCCATCAACTCCTGTTCGCCAAAATGCAAATACAACTGATCTTGGGCCGAAGAACTTGGATGTGACCTGTCTTGACTTGCCAAGTAAGTACAAGAAATTAATTAAACAAGGTTATCAATTCAGATCTGAATATGTCGGATATCAAATTGAATCCATTGGAGCAGATGTTTTAGAGGTTCAGATGCCTGGTCATGATCATACTAATATTATTTTTGTAGAACAATTGGGTGAAGAAATACAATTATCTAATAAAGGATACGGCGGAATTACTTCACTTGTCACGATCGTTTCTGATCTAGATGAAGAAACCGATTTTTTTAAAGATATTTTTTCACTAAGAGAAGCGGTAAGCGAAGATCTATTTGGTGAGCATGTTGAAAAGATGGTCGGATTACCAAAAGGTGGAGGTTTGAGATTGAATTTACTTGAAGGCGATGAAATAGATCGTTATGGGAGAGTTGAGCTAGTCAGTTACATAGGCGCTGAAAAGCAAGATGATTTATATAAAATAGCGAATCCACCAGCTCTTGGAACGCTGCACTGTATTTTCAGAGTTGAAGACATCACAAATATAAAAAATAAACTTAAGAAGAGATCAGTAAATTATAAAGAACACGGATTATTGGATCTCATCTTCGGCAAAGGTGAGATTATCAGCTTCAGATCTCCAGCTGGACTTAGGATTGAAGTACAGCAACTTTAAATTATAAATCCATGAATTGAACTATGGTTTTTCCAAAGTTCTCACCTTTCATTAATTTAATAAAATGAGCTGGTGTGTTTTCTATACCAAATACTAGATCTTCAGTGTAATTCAAAAGGCCATTTTCATACCAATCCACAGCATCCTTTACAAAAGATTCCCTCATATGCTCAAAGTCATAAACCACAAAACCATATATGGTTGCTCTTTGTTTGCAAATGTTCCCTAAATTAGGGCCTGATGGAGGCTTGTCTGAATTATACTGGCTGATCATACCCGAGAGGATCACCCTTGAATTGACTGCCAGATGTTTAGATAAAACAATATTCTGAATATCACCTCCGGTATTATCAAAGAAGATGTCTACTCCATTCTCAGAAAGCTCACTTAGTTTTTTATCGATGTCATCTTTTTTTCTATCAATACAAGCATGCAGTGAAGCATTATTCATTGCCCATTCACATTTCTCCTCACCACCTGCAATTCCAATCACTCTTGCATTATAAATAGATGCAATTTGGCCAACCATTGATCCAACAGCACCTGAAGCAGCAGATACCAAAACAAGATCATCTTTTTTTAGTTTTGCAGGGCCTAGTAAAGCTGAATAGGCAGTAAATCCAGGCATTCCGAGTATTCCTAGTGCGGTCGTTACAGGCGCTGTACCCGTTTTTACAAAATGAACGTCTTTTCCGTCAGAAATGGAGTGACTTTGCATTCCTGATTCCATAACAACCAAATCACCCTCATTGAAAGCACTTTTTCTAGATTTTATTACTCTTGAAATTGTAGATCCTCTCGGCACTTCACCTTCTTTAGGGGTTGAAAAGAAATGCCTACCAACCATTGTAACTCTGACATATGGATCAAGAGCTAAGTAAATCGTTTCTGCTAAGAATTGACCATCATCTGGCTCATTGACTTCAAATTCTTGCAATCTAAAATCATCTTTCTTAGGAATCCCAGCCGGAATTGAATTTAATACGATTTTTGTTCCTGTTAATTTCACTATCCCTTAATCCAAGTATTTATATAATCTCTATTGTGAATTTTCTAAATAATCTGTGCAAATATGATAATGTTAATTCACTTAAATCAAAACATAGATTTAAGTTTATTCTTAGCCCAATGAGATAAGTGATGAACAACATAGATAATGAAAAGATCTCTGAGGCAATCTCAGAAAAACAGCGCCAATCAAAAAATCTTAAGCAAAATGGCAACATTGTCATCCCGTCACTTATTTCTCTCACCTTAAGTGCCTGTGGTGGAGGCGGTGGAGGTGGTGGGTCTATTGTTAATCCTGCTCCAGCAAATCGATCACCTGTTGCTGCTGCTGACTCAACAGTGGCACTGGATGAGGATGCTGATGCAACTGAATTAAATATCTCAGCACCGACGGATCCAGATACCGGAGATACCCTTTCAATTACAGTTGATTCTGTTCCGACAGGAGGAGAGATAAGAACAGCATCTGGAGAATTAGTAACTGAAGGCATGTCATTAACAATCAATGAACTGACTGGACTAACATTCACACCAAATGAGAATGTTAATTCTGATATCAATACTGTTGGTTCTTTCAGTTATACGGTTTCAGATCAGGCTGGTGGAAGAGACTCTTCAACAGTCTCTTTTACAATCAATGCAATACAAGACCCTCCGACGATTGTTTCACTTATAGATGTCGCTATAGAGGAGAATACAACAAGTGTCATGACTGTTGTTGGCGAAGATCCCGATGGAGATACTCTTACATATAGTATTTCTGGTGGTGAAGATGGCTCGCTTTTTCAGATTGATAGTTCGACTGGTGAGTTGAGCTTTACTGAAAAACCAGATTATGAAGATCCTAAAGACGCTGATAAAGATAATATTTATTCGGTCGAAATCACTGTAGATGATGGAAATGGAAATACTGCATCACAAACAATTTTAGTAACTGTAAATGATGTCCAATCAAGAATGACTCTTAGCTCCAAAGCTATAGATGAAAATGATCAAGGCGCAAATATTGGGACACTTGAAACTGTCTTTGACGATACTCTTCCTTCAGGAACAGTTAATTATTCAATATCAGGAACTGGCTCTGAAGATTTTGAAGTTATTGATGGAGAACTTAAAGTTAAAGATGGCGTTCAACTTAATTTTGAGTCGAAGAGTAATTACTCGCTAACCATAACGGCAACAAATCAGAATGGAACGACAACATCATTTCAATTCACAATTACTGTCAATGATGTCAATGATTTACCAAGTAATATTGAGTTGGCATCCGATAGTCTTCAAGGTGATCTTGATGGTGCTATTATCGGAGAAATCATAGTCACAGATGAGGATGCTGGGGAAACATTTACATACGCAGTAAATGATGACCGTTTTGAAATCATTGAAGGTGTGCTTAGACTAAAATCTGACCAAAGTATAAGTTCAGCAAATGCATCCGTCGATCTAATCGTTACAGTGACAGATAGTCAGGGAGGAGAATATGAAGAAACTGTCACGATCATTGTAGGGGGTATCAAGCTTGATAATTACAGTTTGAACGAAAACAGTGATGGAAGCATTGTTGGGAAAATCATCGAGGTTAGAGGTATCGATAATATAGGCGTAACCTATACGCTCTCAGGGGAAGATGCTCGTTATTTTGAACTCTCAAATGATGGTACCTTGAAACTAAAAGACGGCATCGAGTTAGACTTTGAAAGGGACAATGATTATCAAGTTCTTATTACAGCGACCAATAGTGATGGTGAATCTCTAAAATCAACTGTCAATATCGCTGTAAATGACATTGATGA
>CETH01161607.1_pt1 | contig 12866 bp, 8 predicted proteins | sample 361461 | NCBI WGS metagenome assembly CETH01 (sample SAMEA2622695, study PRJEB7988) | marine metagenome | isolation source: saline water (ENVO:00002010), including
AATGATGCTATTGATACAGAAAATAATTTCAAAATGAAATGGGAAATAAGTGATAGAGGGAAAAAAGTAATAAGCGAAATAACAGCTGCAGCTAAAAATTCAGAAAATTTATACTTAGCTACAGATCCAGATAGAGAAGGAGAAGCTATTGCTTGGCACGTCAAAAACATGTTGAAGGAAAATCCTAAACTAGAAAAAGTTAATATTAAAAGAATAACATTTAATGAGATTACAAAAGGCGCTGTTTTAGAAGCATTAAAAGAACCTAGACAAATAGATGAAAATTTAGTTAATGCTTATTTAGCAAGAAGAGCATTAGATTTTTTAGTAGGTTTCAATTTATCACCAGTTCTTTGGAGAAAATTACCAGGAAGTAAATCAGCAGGAAGAGTTCAATCTGTAGCTTTAAAAATCATAACAGAAAGAGAAATTGAAATTGAAAAATTTGAACCTAAAGAATATTGGTCAATAAAAGCTTTTTTTAATAATAATAATTCAAATGAATTTGAATCAAGATTAATAAAGTATCAAAATACAAAAATTGAAAAATTAACAATTAAAACAGAAAAAAAAGCTAAAGAAATGTTAGATAACATAAAAAATAATAATTTTTATGTTTCTAGTATAAAAAACAAGGAATTAAAAAGAAATCCATATCCTGCATTTACAACTTCATCATTACAAATTGAATCAAGCAGAAAACTGAATTTTTCTGCAAATCAAACAATGAGATTGGCTCAAAAATTGTATGAAGGAACAGAAATAGAAGGAGAGCCTACTGGACTTATAACTTATATGAGAACTGATAGTGTTACAATGTCGCAGGATGCTATAGATAAGATTAGAGATTACGTGACAAAAAATTTAGGGAAAAGTTATCTTCCTAATGAAAAAAGATTATATAAATCTAAAGCAAAAAATGCTCAAGAAGCTCATGAATGCATAAGACCAACAAATATATATTTAACTCCAAATAAAATAAAGAAATTATTAAATATTGATGAATTTAAGCTTTATGAAATAATTTGGCAAAGAGCAGTTTCATCGCAAATGGAAAGTGCAATAATTAATCAAGTTGCAATTAATATAGATAATGAAAATAAAGAAATTAGCTTCAGAGCAAATGGATCTTCTATAAAATTTAATGGTATGCTAGCTGTTTATGAAGATGCTAAAGATGATGATGAAGAAAAGAGCGATGATAATAACAAAAATATACCTGATTTAAAAGAAAATGACAAACTTGTGCTAGTTAAATTAAATGAAAAACAACATTTTACTCTTCCACCACCAAGGTATACAGAAGCTAGTCTAGTAAAGAAGCTTGAAGAATTAGGTATTGGAAGACCTTCAACATATGCTTCCATTATTAAAGTTTTACAAGATAGAAATTATGTAACTTTAGAGAATAAAAGATTTAACCCTCATGATAGAGGAAGGGTTGTTTCTATTTTCTTAGAAAATTATTTTAACAAATATGTAGAATATGACTTTACTGCAGACCTAGAGAATCAATTAGATGAAATTTCTGATGGTAAATTAGATTGGCGAGATGTAATTAAAAATTTTTGGGATACTTTTAAAATACTTTGTAAAGACACAGTTGGAAAATCAAATAGAGAAATTATTGATGTGATTGATAATGCTTTGGGACCGCATCTTTTTCCACCTCATGGTAAAGATGAAAATAGAAAATGTCCTACATGTAATAATGGAAGATTAGGTTTAAAAGTTGGAAAATTTGGAGGCTTTGTAGGTTGCTCAAATTATCCAGATTGTAAATATACTATTCAATTTAGTCAGTTAAATGAAAGCAAAAATGGAAAATTAGTGGGCCCTAAAGAGATAGGGGTCTATCCTGAAACAAATGAAATGATTACTCTTAGAAAAGGTCCGTATGGATCGTATATTCAATTAGGTGAAGGCACAAAAGAAAAAAAACCAAAAAGAGTATCTATTCCAAAAAATTTTGAACCAGATGATATAGGTTTAAATACTGCAATACAACTTATGGGTCTGCCAAGAAAATTAGGATTTCATCCTGAAACAAACAAAACTGTAAGCGCAGGCATAGGTATTTATGGGCCTTATATTTTACATGATAAAAAATATAAGGGATTAGAAAAAACTGATAATATTTTAGATATAGAATTAAACAGAGCTATTGAATTAATTGCAAAACCAACTATTAGAGGGAATGCAACAATAAAAAATTTTGGCAAACATCCAGAAGAAGACAAAGATATTACACTTCATGACGGTAAATATGGCCCTTATGTAAAATGTGGAAGAATTAATGCATCCTTACTAGGTGATCACACCATAGAAAATTTGTCAAAAGAAGAAGCTATTATTTTAATTTCAAACAGAAAAAAGAAAATTAAAACAAAAAAAAATTAGTTTTTTAAATTAAATTTAATGCTTAATTCTTTTAATCTTTTAGCTTCTACTTCTGCAGGAGCATCCATCATTAGATCCATTGCTTGTTGATTCATTGGAAAAGCAATAACTTCACGTATATTTGGTTCATTTGCTAAAAGCATAACTATTCTATCAATGCCTGGAGCACATCCACCGTGAGGTGGTGCTCCATATTTAAGAGCATTTAACATCCCTGAAAAATTTTTTTCAACATGACTTTTATCATATCCTGCAATTTCAAAAGCTTTGTACATTATTTCTGGTTTATGATTTCTTATAGCGCCGGAAGAAAGTTCAACGCCATTACAAACTATATCATATTGAAAAGCAAGAATATCAAGAGGGTTTTTTTCAGATAAAGATTGCATTTCTCCTTGTGGCATTGAAAAAGGATTATGACTAAATTGAATTTTGTTTGTTTTTTCATCAATTTCATACATCGGAAAATCAACAATCCAACAAAATTCAAATGACTCTTTATCTAATAGATTTAATTCTTCAGACAGCTTTTCTCTTACTTTGCCAGAAAATAATTGAGCTTTTTTTATTTGATCACAAATAAAAAAAATCGAGTCATTTTCTTTCATTTCAAACATTTTTAAATTATTAATTGATAAATTTTTAGCAATAGGACCTTTAAAGGATCCTTCATGATAATTAATATAACCTAACCCAGGAGCACCTTCATCAATAGCCCAATTATTAAGTTTATCAAAAAAGCTTCTTGGATTACCCGCAATATTAGCAACTTTTATTCCTTTAACATGTGCTCCTTTTAAAATTTGTTCAGAAAAAATTTTAAAATTAGATTTTTCAAAAATTTGTGTATAATTTTTTATTATTAATGGGTTTCTAAGATCTGGCTTATCAGTTCCATATTTTTCTAATGCTTCAATATATGGAATTCTTGGGAAAGGATAATCTTTTATTTTCCATTGTTTTGATTTTAAGTTTTCATTAAAAACATTATATAAAACTGGTTCAAGAACATTGAATATATCATCTTGAGTAACAAAACTCATTTCAAAATCAAGTTGATAAAATTCACCAGGAGAACGATCAGCTCTACTATCTTCATCACGAAAACATGGGGCTATTTGAAAATACTTATCAAATCCAGCGACCATTAGTAATTGTTTGAATTGCTGAGGGGCTTGAGGTAAAGCATAAAATTTTCCAGGATGAATTCTTGAAGGTACCAAATAATCTCTTGCACCTTCAGGAGAAGCAGAAGTCAAAATAGGCGTTTGAAATTCAATAAAATCTCGTTTAATCATTTCTTTTCTAATTGAAGATATAACTTTGTTTCTTAATAAAATGTTTTTGTGCAACTTATCTCTTCTTAAATCTAGGTATCTATATTTCAATCTAACATCTTCACCATAATCAATATTTGAATTCACTGGCATAGGTAAAGTTTCAGCTTTTGATAAAACTTCATAAGTTTCAATTATTACTTCTATTTCACCTGTAGATATTTTTTTGTTAATAGTTTCATCAGTTCTTTTTTTAACTTTACCAGATATTTTAATTACTGACTCATTTGATATATTACTAATATCTATAAAATCTTTATGTGAAGAGTCTATAACACATTGTGTTATTCCATAGTTATCACGAAGATCAATAAACAATAAATTTCCATGATCTCTTTTTTTATTAATCCAACCAGATAAAATAACTTCTTGATCTAAAAATTTAATATTTAATTCTGAACAAAGATGTGACCGATAAATATTCATATATAATTTTATTATATTAATTCTTTGATTAATGGAATTGTTATTTGTCTATTAGTTGATAACGATATTTTATCAATTTCTGTGACTAAATTATAGAAATTTAAATAAGTTCTATCTACTCTTTTTAAAATATAAAAAAGAACATCATCATTTTTCAAAAAAAGCTGTCTATCATATAAAAGCTTTAAAAGATAATTCATAATAAGCTCATCATCAGGGTTAAAAATCTCTGATAAAATAAAGGATTTAATTCTTGAAGATAGATCCTGAAATTTATAATCAAATTCTGATGGATATAAATTACTAGTAATTAAAATTTTTGTTTTATTATTATAACAATGATTAATAAGATAAAATAATTTCTCCTCATTAATATTTTGATAAATATTTTCTATTAAGATACTGTTTTTATTATTAGTAAGAATTTTATCATATTTGTTATAATCAAATAATATAGCATCATTATGTTTTTTCCATATATTGGCTAGATGTGTTTTGCCTGATTTTGGAGGACCTTTTAAATAAATATACTGATGATTGTTATTGTTATTAATAATAGTTTTATAAGCTATTTCATTAGATTTAGAAATGAAAAAATTATCATGATCAAAATTATCTTTATAATTAAAATTAAATATTTCTTGTTTATACATAATTATTTATAAATTATACATTTATCATTAAATTCAAATAATAAATTTTTCATTATTAAATTTTGCTTAAAAATTCTTTCATCCCCATAATAATTAATAATAATTAAATTTGAATTAAATGATAATTCTTTAATATTTATACTTTTAAGTTCACTGATTGAACTTATAGAATTTCTAATTGTTAACAAATCATTATAATTATTAGCTTTAATAATACAAATTTTAGAATTAATTATCTTATTATTTATATTATTATTTTTTTTCCACCAATCATCTAAATAATTTATAGTTAAATTAGTTGAATGATTAAAAAAAGAATCTAGGTTTTTTGTATTTATAGAATCTAATGATACAATTTTTTTTAAATTATTTTCTAGAGAATAAGTGAAAATATTTATTTGATAGTTTTCTAAATTTGCTGATTTTTCAATTTGAAAATAAATTAAATTTTTTAATTTATATTTATCTAAAATTCTATTAAAAGAATTAATATCAAATATTTTTATTTTTTCTAAAGGTAAAATATAGCGATCATTAAAATCTAAATTTGGAAAATTAAATTTAATTAATAAATCATTTCTAGTAATTTTATCTTTAAATATAGAATTAAATTTATTTTTTTGATTTAATCCATATGAATTGAATCCAAAATTGTATGTGGAAATCACTAAAAATGGTTTTGAATTTAAAAAAGTATAATTAATTTTTTCGTTTCTAAATATATTAATTATTTTCCTAATATTTAGATTAATTTTAATATCTGCAATATATTTATTTTCTCTTATAAATTCATTTTCTATATTTATACTTTTTATTAATTCTTCAGATTTATATTTTCTATTAAAAATATTATTAAATTTTAAACGATTATTAGTATCTAAAAACTTATTTAAAAATGATTCAATTGTTTTATCTGTTGAAACCTTTATTAAATTCTTTTTTGTTAAATCTGCGTTAAAAGTTTCAATATTATAATGATAATATTTACTAGTAAAAAATTCAAACCCATTTAGATTTATAGGAGAAATTAATACAAAAATTAAAATAATAAATAATTTCATAAGATATGAATTTATATTAAAATTGTGTTTTTATTGTTATTTATTAATAATTTAAGAAACTTCATTATTTTTGAAGAAAAAATCAATTTCAATTTTAGCATTTTCTTCCGAATCTGATCCATGAACAGAATTTTCTTGAATATTTATAGCAAAATTTTTTCTTATTGTTCCATCTTCTGCTTTTTCTGGATTTGTTGCTCCCATAATTTTTCTATAATCTTCAATTGCATTAACTCCTTCTAGTACTTGAACTACTATTTCATTAGATGTCATATATTTTATCAAATCATTAAAAAATGGTTTATCTTTATGCACAATATAAAAAGCTTTTGCTTCATCTGGTTCTAATTTAATTCTTTTTTGAGCTACTATTTTTAAATCTTTTGTAGTTATAAGTTTATTTATTTGATCAACTAAATTTCTTTTTGTTGCGTCAGGCTTAATAATAGAAAGAGTGTTTTTCATTTATTTAATTTTAAGAAATTGATCTATTAATCTTACTCCAAAAGCTGTTGCTCCAGCGGAGTGATATCCTGCATACCCTATTCCACTACTTTTTTTACTCCAAGTAACGCCTGCGATATCTAAATGAGCCCAGGGAATATCTTTATTTACAAACCTTTGTATAAATTGAGCTGCTGTTATTGATCCTCCCCATCTAATTCCTATATTCTGCACATCAGCACGAGATGAATTAATATCAGCATCATATTCTGGCCCTAAAGGAAGTCTCCATACATTTTCGTTTGTAATTTCACCTGATTTATAAATTCTTTTAGATAAATTGTCGTTGTTACTGAATAATCCAGCTTTATAAGTTCCTAAAGCTATCATTATAGCGCCAGTTAGAGTTGCAAAATCAATTATTTCTTTTGGTTTATAATTTTGCTGAGCATAAGTTATTATATCTGCTAAAACTAAGCGACCTTCTGCATCAGTGTTTAATACTTCAATTGTTTGTCCAGATAAACTTTTAACTATATCTCCTGGTCTTTGAGCTTTTCCGTCTGGCATATTTTCTACAAGTCCTACAATTCCAATTAAAGGTTTCTTTATTTTATTTAAAGCAGCATTTATCATTGAGCCAACTACAACTGCAGAACCAGCCATATCATAAATCATATCTTCCATTCCACCAGAAGGTTTTAATGAAATACCTCCAGTGTCAAAAGTTACACCTTTGCCGATCAAAACAGTAGGTTTAATATTTTTTTTCAAATTCCATTCAAATACTACAACTCTAGGTTCATTTACACTTCCTTGAGACACGCCTAGTAAAGCTCTCATACCAATTTTTTTAATTTGTTTTAAATTTAAAATTTTAACTTTTAAGCCTGGAATATTTAATTTAGAGCATCTATTAGCGTAAGATACTGGATTAATTATGTTTGCAGGTTCTGAAACTAAATCTTTCGTAAAATTGATAGCATATATAAGATTTTCAACATATGCAAAATTTTTAATTTTAAAATTTTTTGAACATAAAACATTTATATTTTCAAATGTAAAATGCTTATGTTGACTTTTGTATTTTATGAATGAATAAGATTTTAAGAGTAATCCAAATAATAAATATCCACAAATATCATTATTAGATTTTAATAATTTCTCACTAAAAATAAAATTTAAATTTTTACCTGAATTTTCACTAAATTTAGCAAATAATTTACCGCCTTCTCTTATTGCGCTATCTTGATTGAGTTTTTCTAATAGTATAATTCTAACTTTATATAATGAATTTGATGAATGAGATCTTAAATAAGACTCATAATAATATTTATCTTTTAAAATTTTTTCAATTTCTAGACTTTTAGATAGTAAAATAGTATCAATTGGCAGATTTTTAATATTTTTTAATTCACTAAATTTTGATAAAACTATTGTAAATTCCTTAAATTCCTTGATAAATTGTTTTGGATATTTGAGAGTTATGGACATTTTTTATGAATAAAATTAATTTATACGTTTTTAGTCAAATTATTAAGTCTTGTATACTAGTTTTTTTTATATTTATATCAATAGCATGGCTAATGCAACTATCAAGACTTTATAATATTCTTAATCACCTTAAAATAAATACTTTGGATATTTTAACATTATCAATTTTTATGATTCCAAATTTAATTAATGTAATTTTGCCTTTTTTATTAATTTTTGGACTAGTATTAGCATTCATAAAACTTTCAAGAGATAAAGAAATAATTGCAATTTACAGTTTAGGTATATCAATTGATGAAATAAAAAAACCAATATTTTATTTATCTATTCTTATGGTGATATTTTCTTTATTAATAAGTTTTTTTATTTCTCCCCAAACATATGCTATTTACAAAGAAAAAGAATTTAATTTAAGAAATACAATTCAATTTGATAAAATCGATTTTTCTAACTTTATTAAATTTAGTGATAATTTAACAATTGATTTTGAAAATAATAATGGAGCATTTAGTAATATACTCATTAGTACAAAAGATGAGTATGAAACAATTATATATGGAGAAAAAGGAGAAATTGAACAATTAGATAGTAATTTAAGATTTAAATTAATTAATGGGTTTAAAACACAAATAAAGAATGATTCTATTGAAAATTTAAATTTTGACTCGTATATTGCAAGCTTTCCTATAAGTGATAAAAACGTTTACAAAAAAAATGATATAAATACTCTAGATTTTTTTGAAATATTAAATGACAGAGAAAATAATCAATATATTCTTTTATTAAGAATAATTGATGTATTAATAATAATAGTTCTTTGCTCTTTCTACTATAAAAATAATATCAAAAAAAACAAATTTAATTTATTTAATCAACTTTTTTTTATAATTACTGCTATTTACTGTCTTTTGATAGATAATTTATTTGAAAAATATATTATCAATAACAACGTATTTGTTTTGATACTATTTGTAAATTTATTTTTCGTTTTTTTTATTCCAAACATTGCTTCAACATTTAGATTAATAGATGAAAAATAAAATATCATTATATTTATACACTTTAAAAATAAAATTTATAATAATTACATTATTTTTTTTATCTCTTTTTATTCAAATCATAAATTTAATAGAAGTAGCAAGAATTTCAGAATCTAAAAATTTTGATATTATTCAAGTTATATATTTATCTATTCTAAAATTACCTTCAAGCTCTCAACAAATTACCCCTTTTGTAATAATTATCTCAACTGCTTTTTTTTATAGGTATTTAATTTCTAATAATGAGTTCATCTCTATAAGAAATGTTGGTTACTCAATAATAGATATATTTAAGCCAGTAGGATTAGCTATAATAACAGTGGGTTTATTTTTTTTGATCTTTATTAATCCTCTATCTTCATTTTCTGAAAAATTATTTGAAGCTAAAACTTCTAAAGAATCTTCTTCATTTTATTCTATTAAAATTAAAAATAATGAAATTTGGATTAAAAATAAACAAGACAAAAAGATTAATTTTATACAATTTTCAAATTTTGATTTAAAAAATTTAAATGCTGAAAAAATTAAAATTATTGAAATAGAAAATGGAAAAAAAAGATTCTATATAGCTAATAAAGGTGCTTTAAAAGACAATATTCTTTCATTGAAAGAACTAACATATTTTGATATCGTAGATGAAAGCTCTCAAAAAATATCTAATTATAATTTAAATGTTAATTTTAGACAAAATGATATAATTAATAGTATATCGAATTACAAGCACATACCTTTCTATAAATATAATAGTCACATTAAATCCCTTCAAAAATTTAATTTATATTCTGAAACTGTTTCATTTCATTATATAAGCGAAATATTTAAACCAATATTTCTTTTAATTTTAAGTTTTATTGTGATGGGCTTTGCGAGTAAATTTAAAAGAAATGAGAGTTTTTTTAAAATATTATTTATTTCAATATCCTTTGGCTTTATATTTTTTATTTTCAACGAAGTTTTATCTGGCATAACTATAGCGAAAATCATACCTTTTTGGTTTTCTTATACAATTTTAATTATTTTTTCTTTGATAATTGGATTATATCAATCAATTAATATTGAGATTAAATAAATCATGAAAAAATTTTTTTATATTATTATATTTTTGCTATCTATATCTTTTTCATACACATCTAATAATTTAGCAAATGAAACTGAAGTTTATGCAGATAATATTGAGTATGATTCAAATGATAGAATAATTGCTACAGGTAAGGTCAAAATAATTAAAGATGATCAAGTTTTAACATCTAATAAAGTGATCATAGATCAAGTTAATAAAAAAATTATCTTACCAGAAGTATTTCAATTTAAAGATGAACAAAATACTTATTACCAAGGATCAAGTGGACAATTTACTACTGATTTTACTATTGGTAAAGTTCACGATATTAGAATTATGCTTAAAGATGGTTCTAGAATAGTTGGTAATTTAGGTTTAAAGGAGAATAATCAAGATTTAATTACTAAAGGTGTTTTTTCACCTTGTACATCAAAAATTAAAATAAGAAATTTTATGTGTCCTATCTGGCAAATTGATGGAGAACAAATATTACATGACAGAGATAATCTATTTATTCATACAAAACATGCTAAAATGAGAATAATTAACACTCCAGTATATTATTTTCCCTATATAGTTCAACCTTCACCATTAAGAGTAAAACGCAAATCAGGATTTTTAAATCCTTCAATTAATTTTAATTTTTTAGATACTAAAATTACTCAATCAATTTCTCTTCCTTACTACTTTGCTATTGATGAAGATAAAGAACTGTTATTGACTCCAACAATTAATTATGGTGGTGGAGTAGATGCATCACAAAAAATTAATTATCAATATAAACAAGTATTATCAGGAGGAACTTTAGGTATAGATGCTTCAACACAAACAAATTTAGAAAATGAAAATAATGAAAGTTGGTTAAGGGATGGGAGTATCCAAACAAATTTAAAACAGAATATAAATAAGAATTATAGAATGGAATTATCTTCAGCTTTTCAAACATCTCCTACGTATTTAAGAAGAACAGATCAAAATAATATCTTAAATAGAAAAAATTCCTTAAATAGTACTCTAAATATATTTGGATATGATATCATTAACAAGAATGATTACTTAGAATTTAATATTTCAGGATATCAGGTTGTTAGAAACAATGAAGATAATAAAACTACACCTACTTCATTTCCTTATATAAAATACACTTCCAACAATAAATCTTATCAAAACTATAGTTATAAAAATCACTATAATTATTATAATATTTTTAGGGATAAAGCTACTAATGAACATGCTCAACAACAACAAAAAGTATCATATGCGTTAAAGGCTAATAATGAATTTTATAGATTTAATAGCAAATTAAATTTTAAAACTGAGATACACACTCAATTTTATAATACAGAAAATATGAAAATAGATAATAAGGATTATTCTGGAACATATGAAAGAATATTTCCTATGACTGGCTTGTATATAGAAACTCCCTTATATAATAAAAAAAATGACTTTTATATAATTCCAAAATTATTTGGTGTATTAAATAGTAGTCAATCAAACTCTAATAAAATTTCAAATGAAGACTCTACAGATTACTCATATAGTTTATTAAATTTTGCTGATTTAAATAGATTTAAAGGTTCTGATAAACTTGATAATAGCAAAAGATTAAGTTACGGTATTGATTTTCTAAAAAATAATTACTCCTTTGGATTAGGTCAATCATATGAATTTGATATAAATAGAAATGATTTTACTAAAAATGTCGGTCAAAACGATTATATGTCTGATTTATTAGGTTCAGCATCAATTGATAATATTAAGAATGATTTGTATTATAATTTTAGATTTAATGTAGACCAAGGTCTAATGAAATCACACAATCTCAAATACATTAATGAAAGTATTATTGGCAAATTTGAATTATTATATAGTCAGGAAAGACAAGAAGTGAATAAAATTCTCAAAGATGAAAATGAAAATTTAAAATTAACTTTAAATAGTGCTGAATTTTTAAAATATTCTAATATAAAAGCTTCTTCAGAATTTAATTTAATAACAGACGATCCTACTAATTATTCATTAGGATATGAATATTTTGATGAATGTTTTGGAGTAAATTTAGATTTCTCAAGAAATTTTTATGAAGATAGAGATTTAAAACCTAGCGATACCATTACTCTAATGTTCTCATTTAAACATTTAGGATCATATTCATCAAGTAATGTATTAGAAGAAAAAATATATTGGGATTATACCAAAAAAGATGCAAGCAAATTTAAGTAAAATTATTATATTTATTAATTTAATAATATGTAATTCATTATATTCCAATGAAGAATTATTATTTACAATTAATAATATTCCATCAACTTCAATTGATTTAAATCAAAGGATAACCTATCTTAAAACAATAAATAACATCGACCCATCAAACATAGATAATAAAATTTTTATTAATGATTTACTTTCAATTAAATTATTTGATGAATTTGCAAAGAAAAAGAAATTTAATCCTCCTGATGATCAATTTAATAACTTTTATAAAAATAACATTAAAATTTTAGAAAAAAAATACAATTTAGAATTTACTAAAATATTAAACATAAATGATATTTCAGAAAACATTTTTAAAAAAAATATATATTATGATTTTCAAAGAAAAAAAATAGTAGAAATTTATATAAGAGAAAAATTAGAAGAAATAAATTCTATGAATAAATATGATATTTTGGATATATACGATTTAGAATTTACTTATATAATTAGCCCTCCTAATTTCAAAGATAAAATTTTACTAAAGAAAAATGATTTTAATAATATGGATATAAATGAAATTATTATAAATTTAGATAAAAATAAAATTTCATATGATTTATATAAAAAAAAATTAATTGAACTAAATACAATAGATGGTGATATTAAAGAAAAAATATTAAATAATAAGAATCAGTTTGTTATTGAAAAAAATAATTATATATTAATTGGAAAAATCCAAAAAATTTTAAAAA
>CETH01068326.1_pt1 | contig 12858 bp, 17 predicted proteins | sample 361461 | NCBI WGS metagenome assembly CETH01 (sample SAMEA2622695, study PRJEB7988) | marine metagenome | isolation source: saline water (ENVO:00002010), including
AAAAAGAAAAAGGCTGCTAAGAAAAGAAGAAGATAGTCTATTTTCTTTAAGTAGAGAAAAAAATTTAAATTTTTTCTTTTTCTTAATTTTTCTTAAATTACAAAAAACGGGGTTTACCCCGTTTTTTTTATTGTTTAATAACTAAAATAATCTTAATCTTTAAAAATGCTTCTAATAAACAATTTATCTTTTTTCAGAGAAAGAAATCTAATTTTTGAGAACTTAAATATATCTTTAGGCAATGGAGAAATTACACAAATAAAAGGAAAAAATGGTTCTGGAAAAACAACTCTCCTAAAAGTGATTTTAAATATTCTAATATCAAAAACTGGAGAAATATTTTGGGAAGGTAAAAATATAAAAAAAAATATATTTAACTTTTATAATCAAACTACTTTTATATCAGACCACAGCACATGTTCAAGAAAACTAACAGTAATTGATAATATAAATTTTTGGAGAGGATTTTCTTCTTCAAAAATAAAAGATGAAGATATTTTTTTATTATTAGATAAATTTAATTTAAAAAAATACATAAAAACAGAAACAATGTATTTGTCTGCTGGTGAAATTAAAAAGTTAGAACTTTTGAGACTTATATTAGAGAAGAGAAAATTATGGATTCTAGATGAACCATATAATCATCTTGATGATTTATCGATAGAAATTTTGAATCAAACTTTTGTTGATCATACAAATAATAATGGCATTATTTTATTTGCATCACACTATAGTCCACCAATTGCAAAGTTGAATATTTTAGATTTTAATTAATATGATTTTTATAAAAAAAATATTTTTGTTTTTTAGACGAGAGTTAAAGCTATTTTATAAAAATATTGTTGATCTTTTTTCAAATATTTTGTTTTTTTTCCTATCTATTTTTATTTTTGTGTTTGCGCTAGGAACTGATGAGCAGCTTTTAAAAACAATTGGTCTTGGAATAATTTGGAGTTTATTGCTTCTAAGCTCTACTTTAAGTTTAAGAAAATTTTACGAGGAAGATTTTAATAATGGTGTGCTTATAATTATTCATATGCGTGGTATGAGTTATGAATTAATTGTTTTGTTAAAAATATTATCTCATTTTTTATTTGTTCAAGTACCCTTTTTAACCTCTATACCTTTAGCAAGCATTTTATTTAACCTCTCAATGTACGAAGTTTATAATTTAATGGTTACATTTGTTATTGGGTCATTGATTTTATCTTGTTTGGGCTCTATGTCAGCATCAATGAATTTATTAAACAAAGCAAACTTCTCGATTGGTGGAATAATTGTTCTTTTGTTTAGTATACCAATAATAATATTTTCTGTTGGCATAAGTGAGGCTGGAAGTGATTTTAAGTCTTTAATTAACATACTAATAGGCATAGCTTTCATTTTTTTAGGTATTTCACCTTGGGCTAGTGCAGCTTTTATTAGGTTAGCAATTAGGAATACATGATGTTTAATTTTTTAATCAATCCCAGCAAGTTTATTAAGTTTGCAGATATAATATTTAAACCTCTTATGCTAATTAGCTTAATTGTTGTAATTGTAGGTTTGATATTAGTTTATTTATCTCCCTTAGATTATCAACAGGGTTTGACTGTCAAAATTATGTATATACATGTTCCATCTGCTTGGTTAGCACTACTTACATATACTATTATGACATTATATAGCATCATTGGAATTGCGTTTAAAATGCCTTTTAGTTTTATAGTTAATAAAGCAGTTGCACCAATTGGGGCTGTTTTTACCATTTTATGCCTTATATCTGGCTCATTATGGGGAAAGCCAATGTGGGGCACTTGGTGGGTTTGGGATGCAAGATTAACATCTGTAGCAATTTTGTTACTTGTTTATTTGATAATTATTTTTCTAAATCATACCTTTGAAAACAGAGATGTAAGAGAAAAAACTACAGCTATATTTATTATAATTGGATCAATAAATCTCCCAATTATAAAATTTTCTGTTGATTGGTGGAATACGTTACATCAACCTGCAAGCGTTAGTAAGCTTTCTTCTCCTTCAATGGATAGCTCAATGCTTCAACCTCTTTTAGTTATGACTGTTGCTTTTAGCTTGATAGGCTTAATAATAGCAATTTTAAGAATAAAGGCTGAGATTTTGATTAGAAAAAACAATTAAGTTGATCTTTGTGACGTTTAGTCATCGCTTTAAATGTAATTAAATTTTATATATTGGATATTATGTATTTTTGGTTTGTTTTTGTTACTTATGCTTCGGCTTTTTTTTTGATTTTTGGACTATTACTTCAGTCATATTTAAAATTGAAAAAACTTAAGTAAGCATGAGTTTAAGATTTCAAAGATTGGTGTTAATATTAATTTCATTATTAATATTAGGTGCAGCTGCATTATTAATCCTCTTTAATACAAAAAAAAATATCGTTTTTTTTTATACACCTACTGAATTGCTTGAACATAAAATCTCTTTAGGTGATAAAATTAGAATTGGGGGGTATGTTAAGGACTCTTCATTAAGAAAAATATCACTAAATCAATATGAGTTTAAAATTACGGATAACAAAAATGATCTTTTAGTTTTTTATCAAGGTATATTGCCTGACCTTTTTAGAGAAGGCCAAGGAACAGTAATTGAGGGTTTGATTGAAAATCAAAGTAGTGTTACCGCATTGAGGGTTTATGCAAAACATGATGAAAATTATATGCCTGCTTCAATAAAAAAAGAATTAGAAAAAAACAATCAATGGAAAAAAGATTATAAATGATCTCATTAATAGGTTTTTCTTCTTTGTGTTTATCAACACTGTTTTCTATTGTTATTTTGGTACCAAAATCAATCATTAAGTTAAATGCTAAATATTTTTTTATATTTTTACGGTCTTCAACATTTCTAGTTTGTATATCTTTTTTTTCATTGATGGCGGCATATATTACATCTGATTTTTCAAATTTTAATGTTTTTCAAAACTCTCATTCAGAGAAGCCATTGATATACAAAATATCTGGAACGTGGGGCAATCATGAGGGATCTATCTTGTTGTGGCTTTGTATGATTTCAGTTTATGGTTTTTTATATTCCTTTATAAGTAAGTCTGTTGATAATTTTAAAATTAATGTTTTAAAAATTCAAAACGGAATTTTCTTGATTTTTGCCTTATTCATTATTTTTACCTCAAACCCGTTTTTGGTAAATTCAGTTAAAGTTAATGAGGGTCTGGGATTAAATCCAATTTTACAAGATCCTGCTCTCGCAATACATCCGCCCATGCTTTATTTGGGATATGTTGGTTTTTCATTGGTGTTTAGTTTGGGAATTGCTAGTTTGTTTAGGTATAGTGATGATCAAAACTGGATTGTTGAAACAAAAAAATGGTCAATCGTAAGTTGGACTTTTTTAACTGCTGGGATTGCTCTTGGATCTTATTGGGCTTACTATGAGCTTGGGTGGGGAGGTTGGTGGTTTTGGGATCCTGTAGAAAACATCTCATTAATGCCTTGGATCGTTGGTTTGGCGTTGGTACATTCTTTAATAATGATTAGAGGAGAACAGACTATTGAGCGATGGATTGTGTTTCTATCAATACTCTGTTTTTCTTTGAGCGTTTTGGGAACATTTTTGGTTAGATCTGGGATTTTAACTAGTGTGCATTCATTTGCTTCTGATGCTTCTAGAGGTCTTTTTATTTTATTAATTTTCTTTTTAACTACTGGTTTTGGATTTTTGGTATTTCTAATCAAGTCACCTACAAAAAGAAATAATTTGAATCTGCTATTAATAAACAAAACTTCAGCTTTAATTATAAATAATATCCTTATGATAATAGCAATGCTAACAATACTTTTAGGAACTATTTATCCTATAATTATTGAAGTACTAACAAATACAAGAATTTCAGTTGGAGGGCCGTACTTCAACTCAACAGTATTACCTATTCTTTTGCCTGGCTTTTTATTAATGAGCATTGCTCCTGTACTTTCTTGGCAATCAAATAAAATAAGGAAGTTTAAGGTATATGTTTTATTTTTTTTAATTCTAAGCTTTTTTGTAATAATTTATTCTTACTTTACTAATTTTAATATATGGGGTTTTTTAGGTTTAATTTTAGGCTGTTGGATTATTTTAGCCTCCATCATATCTATAATATTGAGATTTAAATTTTTATTTTCATTTAGTTACTTAAAATCAATTAATAGTTTTATTGCGCATATTGGCGTTGGTATTATGATAATAGGTATTACGTTTTCTAGCGTTTATCAAAATGAATATAGTTTTAATATTTCATTGGGTGATCAAATTAATGTAAATGATAATATTTTAAAGCTAGAGAATATAAAAGTTGTTGAAGAAAAAAATTATCAATCATTAAAAGCAGATTTTAGCTTAATAAAGAAAGATAAAATAATTGGTTATATTTTCCCAGCAAAAAACTACTACCCTGTCTCAAAAATGATTACAACTGAAGCAGGAATATATCATGATTGGTTGAAGGATATTTACATAACGCTCGGCAATGAAGAAGATGGTATATGGAGTTTGAAAGTATATTTAAACCCGCTGGTAAGTTTTATTTGGATTGGTGTATTTATAATGGTATTTTCAGGCTTTGTATCTATTTTTAAAAAATGAAACAAATAATTAAATTTACTCCTTTAGTTTTATTAGCTTTTGTTTGTCTTTTTTTTCTTTTATTTATAGTTTTTGAAAAAGATCCAAGCAATCCGCCAAGTGCTTTACTTAATAAAGAAATACCAAATTTTTCAACTACTAATTTATTTAATAAAAATATAAAATTATCATCTGATAACATCATAAGAAACGTTAACATAGCCGCAGACAAAAATGTAAACTTTTCCGAAGATACATTAGAAAAATATACTCTTGTAAACTTTTTTGCATCTTGGTGCTCACCATGTAGAGCTGAGCATCATTTATTTTTTGAAATTAAAAAAAATTATCCAAATGTTTTTCTTCTTGGAATTTCGCATAAAGATGCTCCAGAAGACTCAAAAAAATATTTAAGTGAGGAGGGTAATCCTTATTCATTTGTGGGACTTGATCAGGATGGTAGGATAGCCCTAGAGTTTGGAGTGTTTGGCTTGCCAGAAACCTTTATTATTAACAACAAAGGCAAGATCATATTTAAACAAATGGGCCCTTTAACAGAAAAAATTTTAAATGATGAAATTTTTAAAATATTTTAATATTATATTTTACTTTTCATGTTGTTTTTTTTCAATTTCTGTATTTTCTAGTGAAAATTTAGATAATAAAATTAAAGAATTAACACTTGAATTAAGATGTATGACTTGTCAAAATCAAAGTGTTTATGACTCAGATTCAGAATTTGCAAATGATATCAAAATTATTATTAAAGAAAAATTTAATGAAGGATTGGATGAAAAAGAAATTAAGATTTTTTTAACCGAAAGATATGGGGAGTATATTTTATTTAGACCATATTTTAACTTGAAAAATCTACTTTTATGGACTTTTCCTTTTGTTATATTATTGGTTTCACTAGGTTTTTTTGCAAAAAGATTGAAAAAAGCCCAATCAAGTTAAGTATTTAATTTGTATTTTTTGATTAAGGATATATGAATTTCATATTAATATATCAAATTACTATCTTAGAGTAATACACAAGGAGGAATTGTGAAAAAAATTTTATTATTATTATTTTCTTTAAGCTTACTAAGTATTACAGCTATAGGAAATGCTAAATCAATTAGAATAGGTACCGAAGGAGCTTATCCTCCATGGAATAATTTGAATTCTGCTGGAGATCTAGAAGGTGCTGAAATTGATTTTGGTAATGAAGCATGTGCAAGAATGGGTGTAGAATGCGAATGGGTTACACAAGATTGGGATGGTATTATACCTGCTTTACTTCAAGGTAAATACGACATAATAATTGCCGGTATGTCAATTACTGAAGAAAGAAAAGAAAAAGTTAATTTTACAAACGGGTACATGACAGATGGCGCAAGATTTGCTGTCCTAAAAGGTAGTGGTCTTGAAGGTTTGTCAGTAGCTAAGGTTACTGGCGGAGTTAATAAAGTTAATTTGAACAACGCTGGTGGTAAAGAACAAGCAGCAATTGGTCAATTAATTGCAGCAATGAATGGAGCTACGGTTTGTGTTCAATCTTCAACCATTCATCAAAACTTTCTCGAAAAACATATGTCTGGAGCTGTAAAAGTTAAGTTGTATCAAAGTGTTGATGATCACAATTTAGATTTAGCTGCAGGAAGATGTGATGCTATTTTAGCTGATGTTGGCTCAATAATTGATTTTATGGAGTCTGACGGAGGTGTTGATGTGGCCTTTACTGGACCAACATTTTCAGGAGGTGTTTTTGGAGATGGAGTTGGTGGAGCAGTAAGAAAAGAAGACACGGACATTTTAGAAATGTGGAATGAGGCTATAGCTTCAATGTCTGCAGATGGCACAACTGCTGAAATTACAAAGAAGTGGTTTGGTAGAGATATTTCTATGTAAATAAATACAAATCTAATTAAAAGCGGTCTAAATAAAGACCGCTTTTTTTATGCCTAAAATAATGTGCTCAAAAGAATATTTTGAAAATATAGTATTTTATAATAAAATACATAAGGATAGATGTAGCCTTATTCCTTTGCAATTTGATGATAAAATAACTAATTACAATGAATAAATGAATTCTCTTCTAGGATTAATAATACAAATTATTAACTTATATCAATTTATTTTGTTAATTTATATTATTGCAACTTGGTTACTAAATTTTAATATTATTAATTCTTCTAATAAATTTGTGTACAGTGCAATGGAAGCTATGTATCGTCTTTGTGAGCCAAGTTTGCGATTGGTTAGAAGATATATACCTAATTTTGGAACAATAGATATTTCACCTATTGTTGTCTATTTGGGTTTATGGTTTATTAAAAGCTTACTAATTGAATATTGGCCGAGGTAATATGACAACTTTAATTAATGGTAAAGAAATTGCTCAAGATTTAAGAAATAATCTTAAGTTAGAAATCGATAATTTAAGATCAGCAACAGGAAAAGTGCCAGGTTTAGCAGTTGTTCAAGTGGGAAATGTTGCCGCAAGCAGTGTTTACGTTAAAGCAAAAACTAAAAGTGCAAAAGAAGTTGGTATTGAGGTAATTGATCATCATCTTGCAGAAGAAATATCGGAGAAAGAGTTGTTAGAGTTAGTTAATAATTTAAATAATCAAGAAAATGTTAATGGTATTTTAGTTCAACTTCCCTTGCCTGATCATATAAATGAACAAGTTGTTTTAGACTCTATTCATCCTGATAAAGATGCTGATGGATTTCATCCTTTGAACGTTGGAAAGCTATCTATAGCAAGTCACAATGATGAAGATCTATTAATACCATGCACTCCTTATGGTTGCCTTATAATGTTAAAAGGTTTGAATATAAATCTTAGTGGAATGAATGCTGTAGTTGTAGGGAGATCAAATATTGTAGGTAAACCTATGGCACAACTACTATTGAAAGAATCATGCACAGTCACGATTGCACATTCAAAAACTAAAAATTTAAAGGATGTCTGCAGAAATGCTGATATTATTGTTGCTGCAGTTGGAAGGCCTGAAATGATTGAAGGGGATTGGATTAAAAAAGGTGCTATTGTAATAGATGTTGGCATTAATAGAATTGAGATTAATCAAGACGGTGAAATAAAGAACAAGTTAGTAGGTGATGTCAATTTTTCCCAAGCTCAGAATAATGCTTCAGCAATTACCCCAGTTCCTGGAGGGGTTGGTCCAATGACAATTGCTTGTCTTTTACGAAACACCACAATAGCTTTTAAAAATTCTCTAAAATAATTTATTTTTATTTTTTATTAAAATTTTTTAATCTTAATGAATTAATTTTTATAAATCCCTCTGCATCTCTTTGATCGTAATCGCCTTTTTCATCAAATGATACCATTGATAGATCGTACTTACTATTTGGTGATCTTCTTCCATTAATTATTACATTTCCTTTAAATAATTTTAATTTTACATCACCATTTACATTGAATTGGGTACTGTCTATTAAGTTTTGAAGAGCTATTCTCTCAGAAGAAAACCAAAGTCCGTTGTATATTGCTTCGGCATATTTTGGCATTAATTCATCTTTAAGATGTGCCTCACCCCTATCTAATGTAATACTTTCAATAGCCCTGTGTGCTTTTGCAAGAATTGTGCCGCCTGGAGTTTCATAAATACCTCTGGATTTCATTCCTACAAAACGATTTTCAACAATATCTTCTCTTCCAATACCATGCTCATAGCCATAAGAATTTAGCATGTTTAAAACTTCATGTGGTTTTAAATTGTTGTTATTTATACCAACGGCATCCCCATTTTTAAAAGAAACTATAATTTCTTCAGGCTCTCCTTTTGAGTTTTCCAAAGACTTTGTTCTTGAATACACATATTCAGGCGCTTCAACCCACGGATCCTCAAGGACTTTACCCTCAGATGAGGTATGTAGTAGATTTGCATCTGTACTAAAAGGGGCCTCACCTCTTTTATCTTTTGCAATTGGTATCTGATGTTTTTCCGCAAAATTTATCAAATCATTTCTAGAATTTAAATCCCATTCTCTCCAAGGAGATATAACTTTGATATCATGCTTATTTGCGTAATACCCAAGTTCAAATCTTACTTGGTCATTTCCTTTTCCTGTTGCTCCATGAGCGACTGCATCTGCTCCCACTATGTTTGCAATTTCAATTTGTCTTTTTGCAATTAGTGGTCTTGCAATTGCTGTTCCTAAAAAATATGTTCCTTCATAAATTGCATTAGCTCTAAACATTGGATATACATAGTCTCTTACAAACTCTTCTCTCAAATCGTCTATAAAAATTTCCTCAACCCCAAGAGATTGTGCTTTACCCTTAACAGGGCTAAGCTCTTCACCTTGCCCCAAATCAGCAGTAAAAGTAACAACAGGGCATTTGTACTTTACTTGAAGCCACTTTAGAATAACGCTTGTATCAAGCCCTCCAGAATAAGCTAAAACGATTTTCTTTGTCATATTAGCAGTCTTGATTTAATTGATTTACTGCGTTTGTAAAACCTCTTAGAGTATATACATCATTTGTTGTTGTTCCTCTTGCGGACTCACCTGTAAGTGTTAATTCAAGACCTTTTTTCATTGCATATATTACTTTTTTGTCGTCGTTAGTCCAAGCGGTTTCAGAAGAGTCTTCAGTTGAATAAAATTCATAATTAGCATTATCTATTTTAACGTTTATTTTTTTATCTAAATTATATTTATATCCTGCCTCAATTTGAATAACGTTTTCCTCGCTACCAATGATTTTATAAACAAGAATATAATTTTCACCTCTTTTTTTTGTATCGGGCAAGTCAGACTTTAGAGGGGAAGAGCCAATATAACACCAGTCGTCGTCTTTAACAAAAGACCACTTCCCTTTTTCTATAGATATAGATTGTTTGTTAATAAAGACTATAAAAATAACTAAAAATGTAGATACTATTTTTTTCATGTATTTATGTATATTTTTGTTATTATACCATTCTGATATAGTAATAAAGTTTAAGATTATTAATATAATATATGGATAACAAAAAAGCCGTCGATCTAGTAAATAGAGTAGCAAAAGACAGAGATGAAACAGCATTTTCTGAAATTTTCGATTACATTGCTCCAAAAATAAATGCTTATTATATTAAACATAATTTGAGCAGTGAGCTAGCCGAGGAGCTTACGCAGGAAGTTTTGAGCACGATTTGGATAAAGGCTGAACTTTTCAATTCAGAAAAATCAAAATTTATTACTTGGTCCTTTACTATTGCTAGAAACAAAAAGATTGACTTTTATAGAAAAAATCAAAAAAATGTCTCTAATGATGATGTTAGAGATTTTTTATATGAAAATGATAAATCTAATGATTACGAAATAGAGTCAACAATTAACAAAATTACAGAAAATTTAGATCAGAATCAGAAAAAATTGATCAAAATGAGCTTTTTTGAGCAAAAAAGTCATAAAATTATAGCTGCAGAGCTTGAAATTCCATTAGGCACTGTTAAATCTAGAATAAGAGCAACGCTCAGTAGAATGCAGAAACATATACTATGAACACAACAACACAAAAAAACGAGTTAATTTTTGGGTACTCAAGTGGTAATCTTGGAGAGGCCAAGAGTTTATTTACTTCGATGTATCTTTATTTAAATAGCGTTGCTTCAAAAAAAGCTTCAATATTTGATAATATACTCGCACAAAATCTTCATGATCTTGATGGTATTAAGTTAAAAAAACTTAAATTTTCAGACTGTATTAAAAATAAAAATTCAACTGAAGAAAATGTAAGATCAAATAATAACCCACTTGCAAATTTTGCTGGAGATCTGAACAATATTAATTGGAAATCTGTATACAAAGGTTTTAAAGAATTCAATATACCTGTTAACGATAATGATTCAGTTAAGCTTATAAAAATGGATCCAGGAACTTCTGTTCCACTCCACTCGCATAATGGCAAAGAATTCATACTTGTGCTTGATGGTAGTTTTTGTGATGAATATGGGGAATACAACAAAGGCGATATACAAATTAATGATCAAAAAATTAAACACAATCCTGTTGCGTGTAATAAGGAAGGCTGTGTGTGCCTATCAATTACCGAGAATGATGTAGTGTTCTTCGGAAAATTTGGATCCTTGTTAAATCTTTTCACCTTTATAAAATCTTTTTTTAAGTAATTTTTAGTTTTTGCTCTATAAGAAATTATGAGCAGTCTAGACACTCTAATATTTCGTAACAATATAATTGAAAGTCACCATAGTATTAAATGTTATGTTGGTTCATTAGATAACAATACAATTTTCTCAACAGAAAATACAAATGATTTAATTTATCCGAGATCCTCAATAAAAATTTTTCAAGGAATACCTTTTTCAAATTCAGAAGCTATAGATTTTTATAAACTAAATAAAAAACAAATCGCCCTATCTTGTTCATCACACAATGCAGAAAGCTTTCATATAAAAGAATTGAATAGTTGGTTAGAGAAAACAAATCTGAACTCATCTCATCTTAAATGCGGTATACACAATCCTTTGGATAAGAAATCTTCAGAAAAACTATTTTTGTCTGGAAAAAAACCTTATCAAATTCATAATAATTGTGCTGGAAAACATTTGGCAATGCTATCAAGTTGTTTGATGAATAAATTTTCCATAAAAAATTATCTTGATTTTGATCATCCTCATCAGAAAAATATTAGAAAAGTGTTTTCAATTTTTACAGAAAAAAACATTCCAAAAAAAAATTACGGAATAGATGGCTGTAGTGCGCCTCAATATGCATTTAAAATTAAGGATTTAGCTAAGGGATTGTGCAATCTTTTAAAAAGTTATAATGGGAGATTTGATTATGCAGAAAATGTAAAATTAATCATCAATTCTGTGATCATGAATCCTCTATTTATAGGAGGATCGAACAATTTAGACAGTAATCTAATGAAAATCTCTGATAAAAAAATTTTTTGTAAAGGTGGTGCAGAAGGTGTTTTTTTATTCATTCATTTGAAAAAAGGTATTTTTGGTATTTTAAAAGTAATTGATGGAAATGAGAGAGTTTTGCCTTCAGCAGTTTATGCATTATTTGAAAAACTAAAATTAATTGAGAAAGAGGAATTAACAAAACTAAAAGATTGGAGCCGTTTAGAATTACAGAATCATGCAAAAATTAAAATTGGAGCAATAAAAACCGTTATTAAATAATTACTAAATTTAAAACTATTAATATTGTGAGAGGAAGTCTCAATTTTAAATAAACCTCTCTTTCAAACTTTTTTTTATAAATAAAATTATCAATTAATAATTGTAAGATAATAAATGTTATTACAATTAAATGCACTTCATAGAGCATAAGATGCATAAATAATAAAATAACTGCAATTAAACTTGGCAAGAAACCAAATAGCACTAATTTAATTGGTATAATTTTTTTTAAGTCCCAGTTTATAGCGCCAATAAAAACAAAAATAATTAATGAATAGATTATTATAAAATCATCAACTATACTAGTACTCAAGTATTTAAAAAAAAATTTATCAGCTAATGCAATTAAAAATGGAAAAAGGCCTAAATAAGATATTAAGAACTGTAAATTTATATTTTTAATCATTTGTGACTATTCAATACCATATTAAACAAATAGAAAATTTATTAAATAAAGAAAAAATAATTAAATATAATTTATTACAAACTTCATTTGATATTGCTTGTGTGAAGTTTGAATTATCTAATGGTGATAAATACATTGCAAAGTATTATGTTAGCGAAAACAAATCATTTAACGCAATAAATGCAGAGGCAGACAATCTCAAATTTTTAAATAACAAATTTAACTTTTTTCCAGAAATAATAAATTTTAATAACAATTATTTAATAAGCAAATACATCAACAACGATAAGGATAAACCAAATTCTACAAATGAAGATTTTTTAGAATCAATTATTAAAATACATAAAGTAGCCAATAAAAAATATGGTTTTGATTTCAGTACACAAATAGCTGGATTAAAGCAAATTAACGACTTTGAAGATAGTTGGACAAATTTTTTTATTAAAACTAGATTAAATCCTATGTTTGAGTTAGCAAATAAAAATGAATATATGGGAGATTTTATTAACAATAAAATAAATTATTTAATCAATCATATTCAAAATTTTATCCCAAATAATCCTCCCCCACTTCTATTACATGGCGACATGTGGGAGGGCAATATTCTTTTTAAAGAAAAAAAATTTGTGGGTTTTATTGATCCTGGCTCTTTTTTTGGACATAATGAAATGGAGGTTGCTTATTTAAGATGGTTTAATCCAGTATTTGTTG
>CETH01039418.1_pt1 | contig 12854 bp, 10 predicted proteins | sample 361461 | NCBI WGS metagenome assembly CETH01 (sample SAMEA2622695, study PRJEB7988) | marine metagenome | isolation source: saline water (ENVO:00002010), including
AAAAAGAGTTTTCTTTATTTTTCCAAAAGAGGCACTGTAACCACCAATATGGAGAATGTAGGGCATGGGCCCAATGAAATGAAAGATATCTTAGTCCCTCGTTGGTAGCCAATTTCCTTAATTGACTATGCCTGAATATTCTTACATGACCTCCCGGCATTTCTTGATATTCCTTACTTAATCCCCAACATATTAGCTCAGGCAAGAATCTGGGAACGCTTAAAGCTAAAACTCCTCCTGGTTTTAAAACTCTTATGAGTTCCTTTATCGAATCTTCGGGAGAATCCACATGCTCCAAGACTTCACTACATATAACTGAGTCATAAGACTCATGTTTAAAAGGCAAAGTATTTATATCTCCAACACCAAACTGACAAATTTCGTTTCTATTTGAGATATCGAAATCGTTTAATCGATCTTTCGCTACTTTTAGATCTTCATAACATAAATCGAACCCAAAGGCATTAACGGGCTTTTCAATATAAGCTCCAATAGTATGACGACCCTCTCCACAACCCATATCTAGCAAAAGATCATCTTCCTTTAGATTTAATTTATTGAACTTAATTGTTTGCACTTTTATAAACTTTTATTGTGTCTTCAAAAACTTTAACATAGTTAGTAGCCGATATTTTCCAATCAAACAAACCTTCCATCCTCTTTCTTCCTTTTAAAGATAACTCTTTCCTTTTTTCATCATTATTAAATAAGTTAATAATTTCTTTTTCGATATCTTGAACAGAGCCGGATTTAATTTTTATTGCACCATCACCAATCACGTCTTTGAGACCTCCTGAATCTGTACTGATTAAGGGAATTCCACAAGCCATTGCTTCACCTGCACCAAAACCGAAACCTTCATATAAAGATGGAATAACGGCTATTTGTGAGGTGTGGTAAATATCTACTATCTCTTCTTGAGATAGATTAGATTTAAAAGAAATTCTGTCATTAAGATCAAGATCTTCAATTAGTTTTTGAATTTTACTTTCATTAGTAGACTTACCTATGACTATTAGATGGGTTTTAGGAAAATCTTCTAGAACTTTTGGTAAAGCATCAATCAGAAACCTTAAGCCTTTCAACGGTACATCAGCACTTGCAGTAGTAACTATCCTATTTTCTACCATCTTCTTATTAGTATCAGGTTTGAACGTATCTATATCTATTCCATTAAAAATAACCTCTATATTTTTTGGATTTACTAGAAACTCTTCAACGGTGTCCTGCTTTGAAGGTTCACTGACACATATAATTTTATTAAGTTTAGGCGCAACTTTCTGTTGCATGGGAAGAAAATTGTGCCATCTCCTAGAAGACAATCTTTCTTTCCAATTAGAAGCATTTTCCATTTCTAACTGATAATCCTTTGTTATTGGATGGTGGATAGTTACTGCAAGTGGAAATAATTTCTGTATATCCAAAAGAGAATAACATAAGGATTGATTGTCTAAAATAACATCAAATTCTTGTTGAGATTCTTGTAAATGCTTTAAAACTCTTCTTCCAAAAGTATATGGCTCAGGAAAGCCTCCGGTCATTACACTAATCCATTCATATAAGTCTGTTGAGGAAAAAATAAAATTGAACTTGAACTCTTTAATCCTATCTTCGGCTTCAAACAACTCTAGACTAGGAATCTTTTCTAACTTAATTGAATTATCTAGCTGAGGATAGGGAGGACCGGATAAGACAGTTACCTCGTGCCCTAAGTCCTTCAAGGCCTTACTTAGATGCCTTACGTAAATACCTTGTCCACCAGAATAAGGGTGACTTCTATAACTTAGAATTCCTATCTTCAATCTTTACTTCCTTTTAAAACGTAATTTAAGAGCTTCTGCTAACCTCGCTGAATCTTGTAGACTCCTTAATATCCTTTTTTTATCTTTATCAAGTTTTTTTATTAAAGAGAAATTTTGTAAGTGTCTTTTTGAACTATCTAAATCAAATACGACTAACCTATTTTCGCTAATAAAAAAATTAGAAGATTTAGCATCTCCATGATGAAAACCTATCCATTGCATTCTTTTAAAGAAATTGTAAAGAGAAGAAGCAATAATGATTGGTTCCTCTTTATCTTGAATTTTATGATCCAAACGCTTTCCCTCAATTTCTTCAGTAACTAATACAGAACTTAAAGCTCCAATTAATCCTAATTCTTCATATATTAAAACTGGCTTCATGGTCCTAATATCTACAGCTTGAAACCAATGTAGAACCTCCCAAGCATTCCTCGCCCTTGTTTTTTTAAAAAATCTTCTAATCATATGTAAGAAATTCTTAATTCGGTATTTTTTTACGAAATAGCTTTCGCCAGATAAGACTATTTTTACCACCAAGTGACCTTGCTCATTCTTAATGACTTCACCTTTAGATAAAAGTGCGTCTTCATCTTTTATTAACTTCAACAAATCTTCAGAAACTTTACTTTTTAAGGCTATCCACCTGTGATCTTTCTCAGAAACCTTTTTATATAAAGAATCATTAGGTAATGAAGCTACAGAACTGACGTCTATCTCAGCTAAAAATGGTTTCATGTACATCGAGTATGCTCTACTTCTAGTCTTCTGCAAAAAAGTTTGATGATTAGAAAATAAGTCTCTAAGAGAGCAATTAAAATAAATCATTAGAAATCTATAACAATCCCTTTCAGTTAATCCGAATTGGATTGCCGAATGATAAAGACCTCCAATATCCTTAACTAACCATCTTTCAGGAACTTTATTTCTAATCTGTGCTCTATGTAAATCAATTAATGATAGTTTTATTGCATTAAAGTCTCTACCAGTATCTAAATGGTAATGACAAAGATATAGATCCCTATGGTTAATTCCACTTTGATGTAATTTCCTAGTGATGCTAGCCATAGCATTAAGAAGATTATTTTTTTCTAAAAAAGATAAATTTTTGTGTCTACCCTCCAAAAAGAAATCTTCTAAAGAAATTGTGTTTTTAAGCTCCTGGGTGATTAAAAATGAGCTTCTTTTAGAAGGATTAATGCCCTTCGAATAATAGTATCTAACCTTAGGTCCATTAATTCCTAATTTTTGCATTCTTGAAAGGGCTAAATACTCTTGTTCTGCTCCCAAAACCGGAAGTTTAAATAAAAGTAAATTTTTGATTATTTCTTTCCAACCTACAGGACCATGGAATTTTAAGAAATAACTGTGATTTTTATGTAGGATTTTTTTTGTAACTCTATTCGCATATTGCCTATAAACCTCTCCTTCTAAATTCTTGGCTTCATGGATAAGATCATCTGAAGAAAAAAGATCCTTAATGTCGTCTTGCAAGATATCTGATTTACTCATTAATCCTTTCTTCGACTATATCTGCTATGAACCTAAATCTTGAAAAGAAATAGTCTTGCTTCTCTAATCCAAACATACCTTGTTTTAGTTCCTCTAATTGATTATTTTTACAAATCTCTAGAAGTAAAGCATCAAACCTGTCTTGACTAAACTCTTCTTCTAAAACAAACCCTCCTTTAAAATTTTTAACTTCTTCTGCAAATCCAACATCTTTACAAGTTGCCACTGGTAAATGAGATACTAAAGACTCAATAATTACATTACCTGCAGCTTCTTGTCTTGCAGGATGTAGAAGTAAGTCAGAAGATTTCATTAGAGAAGCAACGTCATCTCTTGGCCCTAGAAATTTAACCTTTTCCTTCAAACCAAGGTTTTGAACTAACTCAGAATAAGGCCCGAAGTTATCTTTACCTATTACCAATAATGAAAAGGGAATATTATTTGCGTTCATTTGATATATGGATGAGATGGCTCTATCTAAACCTTTTCTGTGAAAATCTGATCCAACAAATAAAGCAACCTTATCTTCAGGTTGAATATTAAATATACTATGAATTGCTAATGGTTCATGATCATTCCATTTTAAATCTATACCAGGGGGAACAATAAACATCTGGTCAGAATTTATTTGGTAAGAAGTTTTAAAATCATTGGCTTGTTTATTATTTAAGAGAAAAACTTCTGTAGACGTATTTCTACTGAATACAGCTGTCTCGTATTCAATAGACTGTCGAAATCGTCTAGTAAATTTAGTTATTAGGTGTTTATCTGCTGCCTCTTTCTTAAAACAAGTATCTGCGGCAAAGTATAAATCTAGACCAGGCATTTTATTAAAACCGAAAACTAAATCGGGTTTGTATCCTTGCAATGCTTCAAAAGTGTCTTTAACAAAATTCTTATTCTTAGAAAAAATGGTAAGTCCTCTTTGTCCAAATTCTGTTACTGAAAGGTCATCAGGAATATGTCCTTCCCATCTTCCTGTGAATACTTTAAAGATAATACCTCTTGACCTTAATTCCTTTGCTATCTCAAGAAAATCTTTTTGTAGCCCTCCATAAGGAAAATATCTATAAAGAAGTATTGCTATTTTTTTTGGTGAGGTCATTTGTTAAGCCGTTCTAAACCTTCAAGTACTTCAATTGGTTTTATGGCAATTAAAGATTCATGATAACCACTCTCTTCCGAACCTTCTCTTGTCTTATCAAGGCCATCAAACTTACTTAGCACAACATGATTCTGAATTAATGGAGGTGTAAACTTAGGAGTTGAAGGTCCATAAACTGCAACCAATGGAGTATTCACTGCAGCAGCAATATGCATTAAGCCTGAATCATTAGTAACAGCTTTTTTACAATGAGACATTAAGTCGATAGCATCTGGCAAAGAAGTTTTTCCTATTAAATTAAAGAAACTTGCAAAAAATTCTTTATTAATTTCTGCTTCAATACTACTTCCTGTTATCTGATCATTGCTCGATCCAAAAACAAGAACATTCCAATTCTTGCTCAAATACTCGTTACATATTTCAACATAATAATTGGAAGGCCATTTCTTAGCAGGTCCAAACTCAGCCCCTGGGCATATTGCTAAAGAAGGTTTTTGAGCGTCGATTTTAAATTTTTTTAACTGTACTTCTAAATTATTTAAATCAATTCTCAATGATGGATATGGCAAGGGCTTATCTATGTCTCCAGTTGATTTGACGCTGAGTTTTGCAAACTGTTCTATCATCATAAGACTGCTATCTTTTTCTTTTAGCCTAAGGTCGTTAATCAATCCAAATCTCATCTCTCCCAACCACCCAGTTCTTTTAGGAATCTTCGCAAAAAAGGGGACTAAAGAAGACTTTAAAGAATTTGTCATTACGATTGCTCTGTCATAATTCTCTAGTTTTAGTTCTTTACCTAGGTTATACCTAGCCTTTAATTTAAGTTCGCCATGTTTAAATGGAGAAATGATTGATCTAGATACTTCTTCCATCCTATCTAATATAGATACAGACCAATTAGGAGAAAGAACTTCTATCTTGTGATCCTGATTATCTTGCTTTATTAATTTATAAAGAGTTTGAGCCATGACTGCATCGCCCACCCAAGACGGTCCGACTATTAATAATTTCATTTTGAAATACTACTCTATAAGAGTATGCCAATTATGATTTATTTCTCTAACACCTCTTACCTGATCAAAGTAGGTGCTTTGTAATTGTTCCGTTATAGGACCTCTTGTGCCTTCACCTATTTGTTTATTGTCCAAAGAATTAATAGGTACGACTTCAGCGGCAGTGCCGGAGAAAAAAGCTTCATCTGCACTAATAACATTTTCATATTTTAATTTCTTAATCTCATACTTGATATTAAGTTCTTTAGCTAGATCCAATATAGTCCTTCTTGTAATCCCATCTAGAGATGCATCTAAATCAGGTGTTATAAGCACATTATTTTTAACAATAAAAATATTTTCTCCACTGCCTTCAGCAACATTACCCTCAGCATCTAACATCAAAGCTTCGTCAAAGCCTTCAGACAAAGCCTCATTTAGAGCAACTATTGAATGCACATAATTTCCATTAACTTTAGCAGAAGAAACTGGATTCCTTACTTGTCTTGTATAAGAAGATAGTTTTACCTTAATCCCCTTCTCTCTAGCTTCGGGCTCCATATATGATGGCCATTCCCATGCGGCCACCATGCAATGAACTTTTAAATTATCAGCTCTAAGTCCCATACCTTCTGAGCCATAAAAACACATGGGCCTAATGTAAGCTTCAGTTAAGTTATTGAGCTTGATAACTTCTCTGTGTGCTTTATTTAATTGAGTTTTAGAGAAAGGTATTTCCATACTTACTGTTTCAGCAGATTTAAAGAGCCTATCAGTATGATCTTCTAACCTAAAAATAGAAGGCCCTTTTGGAGTGTTATATGTTCTAACTCCTTCAAATACTCCTAATCCATAATGGAGGGTATGAGTCAATAAATGCACATTAGCATCTTGCCAATCTTTGATTTCTGCATCGAACCATATAGAGCCTTTAATTTTTGATAAATCCACTACATTTCCCTTATTAAAAATCCCTATTTTATCTATATATTTTTATTTATATAGACTAAAAGACTCTCATCAAATATATAATCCTGCCTTCATGGAACTAAATGAGAACATATTTAGAGCAAATGACATAAGGGGTATTGCTTTCGAGGACTTAACTCAAGAAGTTATTTTTGGTTTAGGTTGTGCTTTAGGTACTGAATCTATAAATAGAAACCAGGACAATTTTATAATTGGAAGAGATGGAAGAATTTCTAGTCCAAAACTTTTCGAATGGTTATCTGAAGGGGTTTTATCTTCCGGATGTAATATCATAGATATAGGAATAGTTCCAAGCCCAGTTTTTTATCACTCTACCTTTAAATTGCAAAGTTCAAATGGAGTGGTTATTACTGGTAGTCATAATCCTTCAGATTACAATGGTTTTAAAATTCTATTTAACAATAACTCTACATCTAGTGAAGAAATACAATTAATTAAAAAAAGAATAATAGAACAAGATTTCTTAACTGGAAAAGGTGAAATTCAATCAATAGATATTTTGGAAAGTTATATTGGTGAAGTGACGAATGACATCAACCTAAAGCGTCCACTCAATATCTCTATAGATTGTGGAAATGGAGCTGCCGGAATCGTCGCAGAAAGAGTATTTAAAAACTTAGGTTGTAAAGTAAATGCACTTTATTGTGATCTTGATGGAAAATTCCCTAATCATCACCCAGATCCTTCTAAACCTGAAAATGTTGAAGATCTTATTCAATCTGTTAAGGAAAACAATTCTGATATAGGATTAGCATTTGATGGAGATGCAGATAGATTGGGGGTAATTTCTCCTTCAGGAGAAATGATTTTTCCTGATATGCAAATGATATTATTCAGCGAACATATCCTTAAAAATAATCCAAATTCAAAGATTGTTTTTGATGTTAAGTGCTCTAAATTATTAGAAGAAGCTATTTTAAAGTCCAAAGGTACTCCAATAATGAGTAAAACAGGTCACACTTTTATAAAAACCATGATCAGAGAGAACAACGCTATACTAGGTGGAGAGATGAGTGGTCACATTTTTTTTAATGATAGATGGCCAGGTTTTGATGATGGAGTCTATGCTGGTGCAAGAATGCTAGAAATTCTTTCTCACTCTGAAGAAGAAGATATTTTTAAAACCTTACCCAAATTAATTTCAACTCCAGAAATAAACATAGAAACAACTGATGAAGAAAAATTCTCTATTGTTGACGAATTTAAAAAATTAAGTAATTTTGGAGATGCGAAGGTAATTGCTATAGATGGAATTAGAGTTGAATTTAACAATGGATGGGGTCTCTTAAGAGCATCCAATACCTCTCCAGTTTTAGTGTTAAGATTTGAAGCTGATTCATCAAAATCACTTTTGAGTATTCAAGAAAGATTTAAAGATACTTTAAGAAGAATAGAGCCTTCTTTAAGTAATTTCTAATATGGGAATATCTGTAAAACAAGCCAAAAACATATCTTCAGTGCTGAGTGAAGGTCTTCCTTATATTCAAAAATTTAAAGGTAAGGTAATAGTGGTCAAATATGGAGGGGCAGCTATGTCTGATCAAAGTTTAAAAAGAAACTTTGCAAAAGATATAGCCTTAATGAACTTAGTAGGAATGAAGCCAGTTATTGTTCATGGAGGAGGTCCTCAAATAGCCAAAGAGCTAAAGAAATCTGGAATAACTTCAAATTTTATTTCTGGTCATAGAATTACTGACAAACCAACAATGGCAATAGTAAAAAAAATTCTTGGAATAAAAATAAATCATGAAATAGTTAACTTAATTAAAAAATCAGGTGCAGATTCAATTTCTTTCAACCATATAAAACCAAGGATTATAAAGGCTTCAAAATATATTGGTGTGGATAAAAATGATCTAGGTCTAGTTGGAAAAGTAGATAGAATTTTAGTATCTGACCTTAAAAAAAGTTTATCCATCGGATCGATTCCTGTTATTGCTCCAATAGGAGTTAATAAGTATGGGAATTTCTTGAATATTAATGCGGATGTTGTGGCTGGCAGGATAGCTGAAAGTTTGAAAGCAGAAAAATTAATTCTTCTTACAGATATAAAAGGAATTCTAGATGATAATAATAAATTGATTTCCAAGATTTCTACTCGTAAAGGAAGACGGTTAATTAAAACAAAAATTATCCAAGGAGGAATGACTCCAAAATTATTAGCAGCCTTAGAGGCAAAAAAAAATGGAGTAAAGTCATGCCACATTATTGATGGGAGGCTACCTCATGCTGTTTTACTTGAAGTTCTTACAGCTGAAGGTGTAGGAACTATGATAAGCTAAAAGCATGACTCAATTGAGACCAAGGCAATTAGAGATTATGCAAAATCTTGCGAAGATGCTTGGTTCCAAAGGCCCGGTAAAAGTAACAACAGCTTTGCTTGCTTCAGAGTGTGCAATTACTGAAGCTGCTTTATATAGACATTTTCCTAGTAAAAGAAAAATCTACTCCGGATTAGTAGACTTTTGTGAACAAAATTTATTTGAATTAATTGGTAATATAAATTCGTCTGATGAAAAAAGCTTAATCAAAACTAAAAACATACTAACAGTACTTGTAACTTTCTGTGAAAAGAATCCTGGACTTGCAAGACTCTTAACAAGGGAAGCTTTTTCTGTAGATGAAACTTCTCTTGATGAAAGAATTAAACTACTAATGTCTAAAATAGAGCTACAAATAAAGCAAAACCTACAACAATTTGAGCAAGAAAGTAAAAAAAAGCTTGCTTTAACCACTGCCTCTTCAGCCAACCTTCTGTTGGCTTGTGCTGAAGGGTTGATTCAACAATATGTTAGGTCGGGTTTTGAAGATCTACCCACCAAAAGGGCTAATGAACAATTTGATTTCTTGATTAGCTCTTTAAGCAGTTAATCAGGAGTGTATTCTTCTAAATAATATTCAAAAATTGGATTTTTTGTCTCTTCATCAGCCCTCTGTCCTGTAGATTTATCTATCTTAATGATTGACAAACCCTTTGGAGGTAAAATATTTTTTACAGGTATTTTATCCACTATCTTTTCTATAAAACTCAACCAAATGGGAAGAGCAACTGAAGACCCAAATTCTCTATTTCCTAAGCTTCTAGGCTGATCGAAACCTACCCAGACTGTTGTAACTAATGAACTGTTATAACCAGTGAACCAGGTGCTTTCAGCATCGTTGGTTGTTCCTGTTTTTCCTGCAAAATCGCTGCGTTGTAATTCAGAAACTCTTCTTGCAGTTCCTCTTACAGAAGCTTCTTGAAGAATATCAGTAATTAAGAAAGCTATCCTAGGATCAATAACTTGCTTCAAGTCTTTCTGTTCTCTTTCAAAAACTACATTCCCAGATCTGTCTGTAATTTTTTCTATGAAGTAAGGCTCAACAGCCTTTCCGCCGTTTGCAAATACAGAATAAGCGGCAGCATTCTTTAATGGGCTTAATGAAGCTGTTCCAAGAGATAAAGACAAATCAGCAGGTAATCTAGATTCTTCAAATCCAAATTTTTGAGAATATTGAATAGCTTTTTCAATACCCAACTCTCTTAATAATCTTACTGAAACTAAATTTCTACTTTGTAAAAGACCTTCTCTTAACCTTGTAGGTCCATAAAATCTTCCACTAGCGTTTCTGGGTCGCCATTTTTCTTCTAAAGCTTCATCTTCGAAAATTATAGGTGCATCATTTATTAAAGTTGATGCAGTAAAGCCTCCTGAAAAGGCACCTGCATAAAGGAAAGGTTTAAAATTTGAACCTAAAAGAGGTGATGATTGCTCTGCTCGATTAAATTTACTTAAAAAGAAGTCATAGCCACCGACAAGAGCTTTTACAGATCCATGATTGGGGTCAATAGATACTAAAGACCCCTGTACATCGGGTATCTGAGTTAAGAACAACTCGTCAGTTACTTTCTCTTTCTGAATCCAGACTAAATCTCCAAACGTAAGTATATCTTTATATCTTTTGGGTTTTGCACCCCTTCGATTTTCGTTTATAAAAGGTCTGGCCCAATCCATTCTCTCAGACCAAGGTATAGAAACTACGTCTCCATTCTTCAGCATAACCTTAAGTTCTTCGTTTATATTTAATACAACCCCAGGAAAACGACTTTTAGTTTCTGTAAATTCTTGTAAAAAATTAGTGACACTAACTAAAGAAGATTCATCAAATTTATCTTCCTCATCTCTATCATATTCTTGTGCTATGAACTGAAGTTGTTCATCTAGATTCATATTTCGAAAATTTTCTGGGAATAGAGCTAAAAGATTCTGAGGTTTTCTAAATCCATGTCGCCTATCATATTCCTGCAATCCTTTTGAAAGAGAAGAATTTGCTGCTTTTTGCATAGAGGAATCTATAGATGTATAAACTTGGTATCCTTCTGTATAAGCATCTAGTCCATATTGTTGGATCATGAATCTCCTGATAGTTTCAGATACATAAGGAGCTTCCACTTCCGAAACTAGGCCATGGTAACTTGCTGTTAATGGAGCTTCTATGGCTAAATTAAATTGTTCTATATGTATAAATTTGAGATCCAACATTCTATTTAATATCCAATTTCTTCTTACTAAAGCTCTTTTTGGATTTACAAGTGGGTTAATAGAAGAAGGCGCCTTTGGGAGAGCTGCTATCATAGCCCATTGCGCAAGGTTTAATTGATCTAAGGACTTGCCATAATAAACCTCGCTAGCTGCTGCTATTCCGTAAGCTCTATTTCCAAAGAAAATGCGATTTACATAAAACTCAAATATTTCTTCTTTTGAATATGCTCTCTCAAGTCTGTAAGCTAAGAAAATATCTTTAATTTTCCTAAAAAGGCTTATATCTCTGCTTGTAAGATAATTACCAGCTACTTGCATAGTAATTGTGCTCCCTCCTCCTTGTATTCGACCTGAGGTGAGCAGTCTGTAAACTGATCTTATCAAGCCCGAGTAGCTAACACCTGAATGTTCAAAGAAAGCATCATCTTCTGCAGCTAATACAGCATTGATGTAGTGAATAGGTATATTTTTAAATTCAAGAGCCGTTCTTCTTTTTTCTCCGAATTCTCCTATTAACTTATAGTCAGAAGTATAAATTTTTAAAGGGACTTGTAGTTCAATATCTCTTATTTTTTCTTCGTCAGGCAACTTACTGTCTATATAAATATTTAAACTTGAAACTGCCATCAAGTTTAATAAAACAATTACTAAGAAAGGTTTTACGAATCTAATATTGAAAAAAGAATTAAGGTAAGTCATGAATTTTAAGTCAATCAAACGGTTATAATACCTCAATGAGACTAATATTAATCGGTCATATGGCTTCAGGAAAATCAACAGTAGGAAAAAGACTTTCGAAGCGACTAAATCTTGATTTCATAGATATTGATGAAGAGGTTGAAAAATCTGCAGGAGTTTCAATATCTTGGATATTTGATGTAGAAGGAGAAGAGCAATTTAGAGGACGCGAAAGTAAGGAATTAGTAAAGAGTTTAAATGCTGAAAATTGTGTAATTGCAACTGGAGGAGGAGTTATTTTAAATAAAGAAAATAGGAATCTTTTAAAAAAAGGTACAGTTATCTACCTAAAAACTTCAGTCCAAACACAACTAGAAAGAACTATAAATGATAAAAAAAGACCTTTGCTTCGAGAATCAAATGATAGAGAGCAAACTCTTATAGAATTAAAAAAGACTAGAGATCCATTGTTTGAAGAATGTGCAAACATAACTATAAAAGAAGGCAAAAATAGTCATAATGAAGTGGTTGAAGAAATAATGAATAAATTAAATTTAACGTGAAAAAAATTAAGGTAAGTGTAAAAAGCAATCCCTATGAAGTGATAGTGGGACCTTGCCTTGTAAATAAAAAAAACCTAAGGCAATTAAAAGATAAAGAAGTACTTCTTCTAATTGATGAAAACATACCCTCAAAATACAAAGATTCTATTAGTAACGAGCTATCTGATCTATCTGCTAAATTTCATACCTTAGAAATTCACGCTTCGGAAGAAGAAAAAAATGCGATAACTTTAGACAAAATACATTCTAAACTGATTAGTAAAAGATACAGCAGAGATTGTTATCTTGTGGGCCTGGGCGGAGGCATAACATGCGATATTACTGGTTTTGCAGCAGCAACCTATCAAAGAGGTGTAAATTTCATTCTTTTTCCAAGCACATTACTTTCTCAAGTAGACGCTTCGGTGGGAGGTAAAACAGCCATAAATCACCCACAAGGTAAAAATATGATCGGTGCATTCCATCAGCCGATAAAGGTTTTTGCGGATGTAAATCTATTAAGCTCTCTTGAAAAGATAGAAATAAGTAATGGTCTGTCCGAGGTTATCAAACATGCTCTAATAAGTGATAAGAAATACTTTGAATGGCTAGAAACAAATATTGAAAATATTATTTCATTAGAACCTAAAGCTATAGAACTTGCCATTACTAGATCTATAGAAATTAAGGCAGAAATTGTTTCAGAGGAT